>Ga0101944_10000116_pt1 | contig 264729 bp, 243 predicted proteins | sample DewCreD2012metaG_FD_75245 | JGI IMG/M metagenome (GOLD analysis project Ga0101944, IMG submission 75245) | Hot spring sediment bacterial and archeal communities from British Columbia, Canada, to study Microbial Dark Matter (Phase II) - Dewar... ...
GCGCTTTCCGGTGGTGAAAAAGACGCCGGTTGCTGCGAAAACGGCTTGAAACTCGGTTTTTAAGGTACTGTTTTCAACCTGACGATTTGTCAGGTTTCTGACGTTTGTCTAAAGACGAATTATTAAAAGAGCTGCAAAAATCATTCGGACTGGATTCGGACAGCCTTCCATATTTAATGCGGATGCAATAATCCAGGAATTGGTACGAATGGGGAAATCTCTGGTTGATGCACGCCTCAGCGGGTCTAGTGGTTGTGTTGAAGTTGGCGCATTCGGCAAAGAAAATTACAACCTGACCGGGTATTTTAATATCCCCAAAGTGCTGGAAATCACTCTTCACAATGGGAAGGATCCGCGCACTGGGAAGTTAATCGGGCTTTCAACTGGAGAACCGGAGTCATTTCGGGATTTTTCAGACATTTTCCAGGCATTTTCTATGCAGATGAAACATTTTATCGAGATTAAGGTGAAAGGGAATCAAATCATAGAGCGCTTATATGCCCGCAATATGCCGTGCCCATTTTTATCTTTGCTGATTGACGATTGCATCAAGAAAGGGATGGATTATCATGAAGGAGGCGCTCGATACAACACCAGTTACATTCAGGGTGTAGGGATAGGTTCTATCACCGATGAGTTATCTGCGATAAAAACTCATGTTTATGAAAATCACGCTCTATCTCTTAAAGAACTGGTACAGGCTTTAGATCATAATTTTGAAGGATTTGAGCGATTGCGCCTGATGCTTCTTAATCAAACACCCCGCTATGGAAATGACAATGAGCAGGCGGATGAGATTACTCGCGCGGTGTTTGAGCTGTATTTCAGCTTAATTGATGGACGTCTAAATACCAAAGGAGGGACGTATCACATCAATCTTCTACCCACTACCTGTCATGTTTATTTTGGCTCCGTCATGGGCGCCTCACCAGAAGGGCGATTATCTGGAAAACCGCTTTCAGAGGGAATTTCTCCAGTGCAAGGCGCAGATCGGCTGGGTCCAACCGCTGTTTTAGGGTCGGCAGCTAAAATGGACCACCTACGCACTGGCGGCACTTTGCTCAACCTAAAACTTTCGCCCCATTTGCTTGCAGGAGAAGAGGGGTTAGATAAATTGGTTCACCTTGTCCGCACCTATTTTAAAATGGATGGACATCATATTCAATTTAACGTAATCGACACAGCTACATTACGTAATGCTCAAAAATATCCAGAGCAATACCGTGGTCTGATTGTCCGCGTGGCAGGATACAGTGATTATTTCTGCGATCTTAGCCCAGCCTTGCAAGAAGAAATTATTGAACGTACCGAGCATGTTTCATTCTAATTCATAAAGGATACCTTCGATGGATAGCAGAGAACCCAATCCAACACAATCCATACTTACCCATATTCATTATTTATCCGAAACGATTGGACCACGCGGGTCTACCACTCCTGCGGAGCGGCTAGGCGCGGAATATTGCCGGGATCAATTCTTGCAATTGGGGCTTTCTCCTATATGGGAAGAGTATTTATCCGCAAAATCTATCTTCACACCTCACCTGATCGGGGCTGCTTTTTTCCTCACGGCTTTTTTCATTTATCCATTGGCTGGTTCAGTTTCTGCCTGGATTTCAGCAGTCATTGCAATAATTGGATTATCCTCTGAATTGCTGGAGTTAGGGTTTCAACCCAATCTATTCCGCTGGTTAACCCCCAAAGCAAGAAGCCAAAATGTTTTCACGATCATCCCCCCTCAAGGTGAGCACCTGCGCGATGTAATTTTAATTGGTCATATCGATACCCAGCGCACACCCCTTATTTTTAAAAATTACCGTTGGGTAGAAATATATAAACAATTCACAACAATCGCATTTGTTTTATTCGCCATCCAAATCTTTCTCAGTGTGGTCGGCGCGATATTCCAATGGAATTGGATATGGTATGCCATGATCCCTTCAGCAATTAGTGCCATATTGTTGGGCTTGATCTGCGTTCAAGCCAATTCAACCCCTTTTACCAAAGGAGCAAACGACAACGCCTCCGCAGTCGGGATGGTTCTTGGTCTAGCCAATGAATTCAAGCATAATCCTTTGGAAAACACCCGCTTATATTGTGTGATCACCGGCTGTGAGGAAGTGCAACATTACGGAGCTATTGATTTTTTCAAGCGGCACCGGCAGGAAATGAAGGATCCGCGTGGGATTGTTTTCGAACTGGTTGGATGCGAAGGTCCTGCCTGGTGTGTTAAGGAAGGAATCATCATTCCGTTTCATGCTAACCCTCAGTTGGTTAAACTGGCGGAAGAAATCAGCCAACGTCATCCTGACTGGCAGGCATACCCAACAAAAATCAAGGGCGGTAACAGTGAAATGTCGGATTGTATTCGATTTCATGTGCCGGCAATTACCCTTTTTGGGCTTGACCGAAAAGGAAAAGCGCCTAATTGGCATCAAGAAGGGGATACTTTCGATAAAATCAAGCCAGCAGTCATCCAGCAATTTTATACACTGGCACGAGAAATGATCCAACAAATTGATCAAAAATAATGAGAAAGTTATTTAAATGAATTCAAGCTGGGTCTTCACATCCTATTCCTTGATATTATCGATTGCGGTGTTAACCTCTCTAGCCACCTTTATTTCCTCCTGGCGTCATCGAAAAAACATCATTGGTAAATCCTTCCTGCTCCTGGTGGCTTCAATCTTTGGATGGACATTAGCCTCTCTGGTCGAGACCAGTGTAGTTGGATTGGAAGCAAAACTTTTAGCATCGAAAATACTCTATATCTTCATCATCCATGTTGGTCCACTATTTCTCATTTTTTGCGTTATGTACACTCGTCAAGATTCATGGTTAAAACCCAGAACAATTGCCTTATTCTGGGCAATTCCTGTTTTTGTGTTAATTATGGTTTGGACAAATGACTTTCACACTTTGTATTGGAAAGGATATACGCCCAACCCTGACCCTGCCACCAATCTTTACATCTTTCAACCAGGTATCTTGCATTGGATCTTTCCGGTATATTTTTATTTTTGTTACCTTAGTGGTTTTTTATACTTGATCAAGGGGTTGCTTTTTACCACCCATATTTTTCAAAAGCCTATTTTATTCCTCATCATTGGTACTTTATTGCCATTTCTTGGCAGTCTGGTCTATTATTCGAGTTTTAATCCAGTTCCAGGGCTCGACATCACTGTTCTTTCTTTCAGCGTTACTGGGATTTTATTCAGCACCACCATAAATCGGTTAGGAATCCTGAACATTTCACCCCTGGCTCGCACAAAGCTGGTAGATGAGATATACGACGGCATGGTTGTAATAAATCCTGAAGAAAAAATCATAGATATCAACCCGGCGGCTATTAATTTTTTGGGGGATTCAAGCATTTCACCAATTGGCAAGCCAGTCCGCGAGGTTTTTAGCAATTGGGGTGATTTTTTGTCGATTGTAAACAGCGAAGAACCAATTCACCTGATTCAATTACCGGCTGAAAATCCTCGTTTTTTTGACATACGAATAAAACCGGTTTACGACCATCATCATCAATTACTTGGAAAATTATTCATCCTTCGTGATATTACATTCGAAAACCAGGTAAAAGAAGACCTGGCGCGCAAAGAGGTTTATTTGCAGCAATTATTTGACGCAAGCCCTTTTCCTTTAGTGCTTTCGCGAATCGCTGACGGAATGATCATTCGCGCCAACCAGGCTGCTTTGGATTTATTTGAGGTAAACCGCGACGAATTGCCCAATTTTCGAGCGCTTGACTTCTATAAAAACTCTGGTGACAGAAACATCATTATCCAAAGGGTATTAATGGAAGGCAAAATCCAGATCTCAGAGGTGGAATTTATCAGTCGATCTGGTAAGCATTATTGGATTAATCTTAATATTGATATATTCAATTATCTGGGTGAGACCTGTTTGCTGGTCGGAATGGTTAACATTACGGAGATGCGCAATTCAAAAATCCATTTACAAGAATTAAACAGCAATCTCGAATTGGCAATTGTGCGTGCAAATGAGTATGCAGTTTCCTCAGAGCAACATGCTCAACAACTTCAGTTGTTGAAAGATGTATGGGCAGTCATCACCGCGTCTCTTGACCGCAATCAAACACTTGAACGCATCCTCGAACAGCTTTCGCGCATGGTGCCATATGACAACGGTATGATTGCGCTCCGTCAGGGTCAAGAATTGATGGTTGAAGGCATTCAGGGAGAAACCAGTCCCAATCGAAAATTGATCAAACACTCCCCGCTTGATAGACAACAGCCAGAATACCAGGTTTTGCAGTCCAGGACTACCCTAATTTATAGAGACCATGTAGTGCAAACGCTTATGATTGTACCCATATTTCACAAAAATGAAGTGATTGGGACCATTACGCTGGAAAGTTCACAAGAGAATGCATTTCCAGCAGACATCATTCAATTGGTTGAAGCATTTTCCGATCAGGTGGCAATAGCTCTGGAGAATACCCGCTTGTATTCTGAAACAATCCAGCGAGCTGAACAATTAGAAATATTGAATCGTATCGGGAATGCGCTAACCAGCGGTTTAGAATTAGAAACGGTTCTGAAACAATTACAGAAAGAATGTCAAAATCTCTTTTCGTTTGATAGTTTTTATGTCGCATTGATTAATCCTGAAAATCGCATGATCGAATTTCCTCTGTTTTGGGAAGATGGTAAATATCTACAACATGCTCCCTATCCATTGGATAACGAAACTGGTACTACAGCGCGAGTCATCAAAGAAATGAAACCGGTCTATTTACCTGATCGAACCCTTCCTGCTAGTCAACCCACCAACCAAATGGGTTCAACGGACGATCAGCCATTTCGCTCTTATGTGGGTATCCCTTTACACCTTCGCGAGCAGGTGATTGGCGTAATTGCCATGAGGGATAAACTGGCTTACGCCTATTCTCCAGAACAAATTCACCTTTTCGAGACAATCGCCACCCAGGCAGCCATCGCAATTGATAACGCACGTCTTTTCACCAATCTTCAACGGTTGGCGGTGAGCGACCCATTAACTGGTGTCTATAACCGCCGCCATTTCCGATCGCTGGCGGAGGGAGAAAGAGAGCGGTCTGTCCGATATCACCATTGCTTTTCTATTTTGATGCTGGATATTGACTTCTTTAAAAGAGTCAATGATACATTTGGACACCAGGCGGGGGACTTTGTCTTAATTACTTTAGCAACCATATTGCGTGAAAACCTGCGGGAAGTGGATTTAATTGGACGCTACGGCGGAGAAGAATTTATTATTCTACTCCCTGAAACAGATGATAAAAAGGCATTCGTTACCGCAGGGCGCCTACGAAATATCATCTCTCAGGTTAATATCCCATCCAATGGGGATCAAATAACCATTACCGTCAGTATTGGGATTAACACCTGGTGCCCGACAGTTCATTACTCGTTAGACGAGTCGATCCGTCGGGCAGATGACGCTCTATATCAGGCAAAATCAAGCGGGCGAAACCGGGTTTGTCAGGTTCAATAGACCTTTCTTAGCGGATTATTCGGTCTAAAATTTTACCCTGGGGAGATATCAATTCGATCTCCAATGGCATTTGACCAACGGCGTGGGTCGAACAAGCCAGACAAGGATCAAAAGCCCGGATCACCGCTTCAACTCGATTTAACATCCCTTCGGATAGTTTATCTCCCTGGACATAATGCTTGGCGACCTGTAAAACACCCTTGTTCATTGCCAGGTTGTTATTCCCACTGGCGATGATCAGGTTTGCCCACTCGATCAAACCATCTTCGTTTACTTTATAGTGGTGAAATAATGTCCCGCGTGGTGCTTCACTGACTCCAATTCCCTCCAGGTTATTGACTCCAGCAAAAGCTCGAACATTTTTATTTAGAATGCATGGATCCGATAATAATCTCTCGATCATCTCAATTCCATATAATATTTCTATTAATCGAGCATAATGATAATGGAACGAGCTAAGAACCGCTCCCATATCCAGGCAATGGAATTCAACCAATTCTTGATCGGCGAGAGGCGTTCCACACTCATTTGCTAAGTTCAAACGAGCTAATGGACCAACCCGATACATTCCATCTGGATACCCCATTGGTTTGTAATATGGAAACTTTAGGAAAGTCCAGGGCTCGATCGCTTCTCCAATATACGTGGCATAATCCACCGGATCGAGTTGATCTGCAAGGATGCTGCCGCGCGGGGTCACCACCCGAATGCGACCATGATAATGCTCAAGCCGACCATCTTTGCCAACCAAACCCAGGAACAAACTTGGAAAGTTCGCAAAAGTACGTACATACTCCATGTAACCGTTCAGACCTTTTTTGTACCAATCCAATGTCCGACGGATCAAGGTAAGCATCTCTGGAATCTCGGAGAGAATTTGTTCACGTACTTCTGGTTTTAACGGGCTGCTAACGCCACCCGGCACAACCCAGGCAGGATGTATCCGCTTATCTGCCAATCGCTCGATTACCTGCTGTCCAAATTGACGTAAACGGACTCCATCCCGCACAATCTGTGGATGTTGTTCAGCAACACCAAAGATATTTCTCTTCAGTGGATCAGCATCCATCCCCAGCAATAGATCGGGAGATGACAAATAAAAAAAGTTGAGCGCATGGGATTGGATTATTTGACCAAGATTCAAGATGCGGCGTAATGCAACCGCTGTTTCAGGTATCCGCACAGATAAAATCTGGTCACACGCCTTGCTGGCGGCAATTAAGTGGCTAACCGGACAGATCCCACAGGTTCGGGCAGTAAGGGATGGCATTTCATAAAATGGGCGTCCTTCTACAAATTTCTCAAAACCGCGCACCTGAGTCACGCTGAGATGTGCATCCTGCACGCTTCCATATTCATTCAATAACAGGGTAACTTTTGCGTGCCCTTCAATGCGGGTTACATGATCGATGGTAATTTTTTCTAGCACATTTCCTCCTAAGCGCCAAAACGCGATAATGATGTCAGGTCCGGTACACGACCCTCCAACAACCCACATAGGGTAAAGTAGATGGTATCCGCAGAGGGGGGGCAACCTGGAACAAATAAATCGACTTTTACCACATTGTGTAGAGGAATCGAGCGGTTTAATAATTGAGGCACGATCTGATTCGGAATTTGGGGGTTTAGCGCACCTTTTTCAAGATACACGCTATTCATCACACATTCCAAACCTATCGGATTTCGCATCGAGGGGATATTCGCAGTTACTGCGCAATCGCCAAAGGCGACCAATAACTTCGTTCTCTGACGTATTTTCTTCACCTTCTCGATATCTGCATCTGTACTAACTGCTCCCTCGATCAACGTGAGGTCAACATCTTGGGGAAATTCTTTTTGATCAACCAGTGGACTGTAAACTAACTCCAATCTTTCTGCTAAGTCCAATAATCGTTCATCCATATCCAGGAAGGACATATGACACCCAGAACAACCGTCCAACCATATTGTTGCTAAACGAATTTTCTTCATTACTTTTTACTCTCCCTTCTCATCACCAGGTAGGGTAAGAACTGGCGGCGTTTCGCCATTTCTGCAACCGATTTTCCTTTTTCTGCTAAAGCGCCGGTTGGACACACATGCACACATTTACCACAACTGGTGCAGCTAGGCGATTTTCCCCATGGGCTGTCATAATCTGTGATCACCAGCGTATGAATACCGCGGTTACGAAGATCTCGGGTATGCGCACCCTCAATTTCGTCGCATACGCGAACACAGCGACCACAAAGGATGCACCGGTTATGATCAACCTCATACTGCGGATGAGAACCATCCAACAAAAACCTCGGATGCAGGTATGGGAACCGAATATGATTAACTCCCAACTTTTGCGCCATCGATTGCAATTCACAATGACCATTCGATACACAAACCGCGCAGATATGATTGCGCTCGGAGAAAATCAGTTCCAGGATCATCTGGCGATATTTCAACAGCCGCTCACTCTGTGTGATGACTTCTAACCCCTCTTCGACCACCGTTACACAAGATGGAAAGAGGCGGTTGCTGCCTTTGATTTCGACCATACACAAGCGGCATTGTCCCGAAGAAGATAGACCTTCCATATTACATAAAGTCGGGATTTCGATTCCATTTTCCCGCGCTACCTCAAGGATACTCGCGCCTTCAACGCCGCTAACGGGTTTATTATCAATCGTAAACGTCTTAACCTCACCTGCTGGACTCATGATGCTACCTCCTCACCCGCTACATCAGCAGGTTTCTTGATCTTAGATTCATACTCGTGTCTGAAATAGTGCAGCGTGCTGATGATCGGGTTTGGAGCTGATTGCCCTAATCCGCACAGGCTGGAGTTCTTCACTAAATCGCACAAATCTTCAAGTGTTGCAATATCCTCCTGGGTGGCTTCACCCTGTTGAAATTTTCCAAGTAAATTATAGAGTTGGATTGTTCCGATCCGACAAGGAGCGCATTTTCCACAGGATTCTTCCATACTAAATTCCATAAAAAACCGCGCCATATCCACCATATCGGATGTTTCATCGATTACGATCATCCCTCCTGAGCCCATCATCGAGCCTAAACTTTTGAGAGATTCATAGTCAACAGGAGTGTCGATCATACCTTCTGGGATACATCCTCCAGAAGGTCCACCCGTTTGAACCGCTTTCAATTTTTTCCCATTGGGAATACCGCCCCCAATGTCGTAAATAATCTCACGAAGGCTAATCCCCATCGGCACTTCTATCAGACCGGTATGGTTGATTTTCCCAGTCAAGGCAAACACCTTGGTGCCCTTCGATCGGTCAGTGCCAATGCGGGCGAACCACTTACCGCCATCCGTGATAATTCCAGGAATGTTCGCAAATGTCTCCACATTGTTGATTAAAGTAGGCGCTTTCCACAAGCCGGATGCCGCTGGATAAGGAGGTCGGATACGAGGCATCCCTCGATTACCCTCGACCGAATTGAGCAGAGCGGTCTCTTCTCCGCACACAAATGCCCCGGCACCAAGACGCAGATCGACTTTAAAATTCAACGGAGTATTACAGATACTCTGACCTAATAAACCCTGGCGTTCTGCCTGGCGGATAGCTATTCTCAATCTCTTGATCGCCAACGGATATTCAGCGCGCACATAGATCACCCCCTGGCTGGCTCCTACCGCATAGGCAGCAATCGCCATGCCTTCCAACACAAGGTGAGGATCGCTTTCAAGGATACTTCGATCCATGAACGCGCCGGGATCGCCTTCATCCGCGTTACAAATGATATACTTGGTCTCCCCTTTTGATTTTGCGACCGTGCTCCATTTCAACCCCGTTGGATAACCTGCTCCACCCCGTCCGCGCAAACCACTTTCTACAACTTCTTGAATCACCTGGGCAGGTGTCATTTCGGTCAGCGCTTTCACCAAACCCTGATACCCGCCAATTGCAATATAATCTTCAATCCGTTCAGGGTTGACAATCCCGCTGTTCTCTAAGATATTTTTCTCCTGACGGTAGAAGAATGGCATTTTGGTATCAATCAATTTTTCTTTGATCGGTTCAGTTTCGAGACTATCCAGGATCATACCGGCGTCTTCTGGCACAACCTCGCGGTATAGCCAACCTTTTGGCTGAACGGATACGATCGGTCCTGCGGCGCATAGACCCATACAGCCAACTTTTTTCGCCATCACCTGGTCCATCAATCCCCGTTTTTTTATTTCTGCTTCCAGAGCCGCCAATACGCTTTCGCTGCGCGAAGATACACAACCAGTCCCTGCGCAGATATGCAGACAGAAACGGTATTTTTTCTGTTCCGCCAGTTCTTTTTCGGCAATTGCTAAAAGTTCCTCATTTGTCATTTTTGCAGCCACTCCCTGATCTTTTCTTTCATCGCTTCGACCGAAAGCTTGCCTACTACTTCTCCATCCAGAATAATGACCGGCGCCATGCCGCATGCGCCAACACAGCGCGCCACCATCACAGTCAGTTTGCCGTCAGGCGTCGTCTGTCCCGGTTCAAGTCCATACTCCTGTTTGAAGAAATCAACGATTTCACCTGATCCTTTAACATAACAGGCAGTTCCTGTGCATATTTGAACAACGTGCTCACCGAGAGGTGTCATATTGAATAAGTTATAAAAGGTAGCCACCCCATATACTTTGCTTGGCGGCACATTAAGAGACTCAGACACGTAACGGAGAGAATCTTCACTGATATGCCCAAAGCTCTCCTGGATTACATGCAAGGTCTCAATTAATGCGGAAGCTGACCAACCATGTTTTCGCATGGTAGCATCCACAATTTTCCAGCGTTTGTCATCACTCGGAGGAATTGGTTTAACTTGAGTTTGTAACATAGTTGATCCTGTTTAAAAAAATTTTTGAACCACCAATCGAAATAAATCAGTTTCTGTGATAACCCCTTCTAAATTCCCTTCTCCATCCACGACCGGCAATCCATGTATCTTATTCTCAAACATCAACCTGGCTGCTTCGACAATTGGCGATTGAGCAGGCACCGTGATAATTGAACGCACCATGATTTTTTCAACTGGAGAAGTCAGGATTTGTAATGATTGCTCCTGCTGATTCTTAGAGAGGAAACGGGATGGATCCACACTCATCAAATCGGTACGAGTAACCAGTCCAACCATTTTTCCATTTTCCAAGACGGGCAAAAACCGAATCCGTTCGACGCCCATTAATCGATGTGCTTCGAGCAAGGATGTTTCGGGGTCGATGCTGACAATTTCCCGACTCATATAATCTTGGACCAGTATGCGGTCCTTAAGGTCTGGTAATTCAGCAATAATTGCCCGAAAAATATCCGACGAGGTTATTATTCCAACTAATTTTTTCTGGTCATCCAAAACAGGTAACGCCGTGATCTTGTTTTCCATCATTACACGCGCCGCTTTGGGGAGCGGTGAATTGGTCAGGATGGTAAGAGGATTAACGGTCATCACAGAGCCAACCAATACATCCTTGATATCCACCAACTTCTGCCAGGCGCCTTCTCCTAAGATCGATAAATCAGTGCGCAGCAACCCGCGGCGGGTAATGATGCCCTCAAGCTTGCCATTCTTCACCACAGGAAGAGCGCGAATGTTTTCAGCATTCATAATTTTCCGGGCATCACCCAGCCGGGTTTCTGGAGTAATCGTTACTACCGGAGATGACATCCAATTGCGCACTAAACCATTTTTCATACCCAACCTCCTTGGATCGGTAATCTTTCTGGTTTCAGTTTACCGAAAGGGTTCAAAAACTACATCCCTTAAACTTTTCATTTCTTCTCGATAGAAATATTGATTTTTTCATCACCCCATCATCATTTATAATGATAAAAAAAAGACCTCCCCCTGGGAGGTCTAAATTGCATATTCAATTTAACCGATCAGAATAAATCAGCTTACCTCATCTAAAGATATCAAACCTTTTTTAATAGCATATAACGCTGCTTGAGTTCGGCTGTTTAGATTTAATTTTGCCAGAATTTTGCTGACGTGGGTATGTACAGTTGGCTGGCTGACAACTAAAATTCGGGCAATTTCTTGATTGGTATATCCCTGGGCTATATATCGAAGAACTTCCGATTCTCTCTCGGTTAATTCTTCCACTTCCGAATCGGGTGAGGAAGAACGCGAAAACTGGTCAATGACCTGTCGAGTGACCCCTGGATGTAAAAATCCCTCTCCTCTGGCTACCTGGCGTATTGCCTGCAGCAGATCCGTTGGTTGAGAATCTTTCAAAAGGTATCCAATAGCGCCGGCATTGAGCGAGGGTAATACTTTGTCATTGGTGCTAAAACTGGTTAAGACCAGAACATTAACTTGAGGAGCTTTTTGCTTGATCATTCGCGTTGCTTCAATTCCATCCATTTCTGGCATGACCAGGTCCATTAACACGACTTCCGGCGCTAATGATACTGCTTTCTCCACAGCTTCCATCCCAGTGCTGCATTCTCCCACCACCACCAGGTCAGCTTCTGTTTCCAGCATGGCAACCAAACCTTTGCGCACAACCGGATGATCATCGACAACCAACACCCGAATCTTTTCACTCATAATTGGACCTCTACCATCACACAGGTTCCCTGCAAAGGCTGACTTCGAACCTCAAGATGGGCATTCAAACTTTCCGCCCGTTCTCGGATTGATTTTAATCCAAGCCCACCCTCTTGCACATGATTTGAGTCGAACCCAATTCCGTCATCTTCAATTTTCATTATAAGGGTTTGACCACTTTGCACCAAATGCACCTGTACGTTCTTTGCTCTCGAATGTTTTATCACATTATTTAAAGCTTCTTGAGCAATTCCGTATAAGGCTTCCTCGATATTTTTATCGATTTCGACATGAACACGCCACTTAAATGCTGGCGTTATCCCCAGGCGCTCTTCGACGGATTTTAATCGAGCTACAAGAGCAGCATGCAATCCCTTTTGAACAAGTATCGAAGGGCGCAGCTCAAATATAAGCAGGCGCATTTCATTTAACGCTTCTTTCGCAGTATCAGTTAAATTGGTCAGATAACGTGAGACCGAACCCAGATCTCCCGCTGCCAGTTGCCTTTGAGCAGCCTCTGAATAAAGCGCCATCCCATATAGTAACTGATTAATCGAATCGTGCAATTCACGCGAGAGGCGTTGACGTTCTTCTAGAACTGCCATCTCTTGTACCTGACGCGCTAAACGGGCATGTTCAACCGCAACCGCAGCCTGGTCGGCAAATAATTCGATCAGGCGCACATCATCGGTTGTAAACCCATGCCGCTTATTAACCACGTCTAGCACTCCAATTATTTTGCCTCCAACTCTCAAGGGAAGCGCCAACAAGGAGACTGGATCGCCAGGATGATACATATTATCTTGATCTACGTGGTTATTAATTAAGACAGGTTCCCCCCGGCGAATAGCCAGCCCCAATATTGACTGCCCAACCTGGAATCGACCCGGCACTTGAGGAGATTCTCCAGAATGATACATAACCCGTAACCAGTTTTCATCTTCCAGCAACGCAATAGAACTGCCATACGCCTGGGTTAATCGCTGCGCCTCCTTACACACAATTTCAAGGACTTCTTCCAATTCTAATTTTTGTAAAAGAGCAAGGGTAATCTGATGTAAACCCTGGCTTTCTAAAAGTCTTTGATGGGTAACCTGATACAAACTGGCATTTTCCACTGCCAGGGCAATCGCTGCTGTAATTGCCTCAGCCAATCGCTGCTGTCCAACGGTAAAAGAAGAACGGTTTTCTACCCGTATATTCAGAACAAACCCAATGATTCCCTGTTTGCCGAATACTGGCACTGCCAGGATAACATTAGCGTTTAATTCATTAAGGACTGAAGGCACCAGACGTGTATCACTCAATGCCTGGCTGCTTAAAATACTACTCCTTCCTTTAATAATAAAATAGGTTAAGCCATCCGTAGATGGATCCAGAATATTGGTCTCAAAAAAATTCCGTCTGGATGGATTTATCGCTCCGGCAGCCAAAAAGGGAAAGAATAATTGGTCAGGATTACTCAAGTAAAGGTAAGAATGATCCGCCTCGATTGCTATCAACAATTCATCGAGAACCTTTCGCAATGTGCGGTGTAATTCAGCCAGAGATAATTCATCAACTCCCAGGCCTGGTGAGATTGCAGTCACGTGTTTATCGATCATATAACGGGGTATTAACAGTATTAATTATAAGCAATGATCCATCATGGAGCATCCGGGATGATCAGTATTTGCCCGGCATAAATGAGAGCTGGATTTTGAATGTCATTGGCTTTTACGATCGCTTCCATTGGAACCCCATAGCGCAAAGAAATACGAAAGAGATTTTCTCCCCTTTGGACAACATGCTTACGCGGTGTTTTGGTAGGAGAAGGCGCTTCGGTGGGTTTTTGTTGAACCTGTTGACTTATTGTCGGCGATGGTATTGGATTCAGTTGGGGTTGGTTCAATGGCAAGGGGGTAGCAGAGGGAAAAACAAGCGGCGGATTCTTGGCAGCCACAGGTGAAGGCGTAGGAGTGGGGGTGAGCACCCAGGCTACTGCAAGGATGATAGCTGCTAAACCAATTAGGAGTGTAACCGCTAATACCACCACCATCATTCGGGTCGGCGTAAAGCCACCTGAAAAAAGCGGGGGCAAATTTCGTAAGATAGATGAATATTTGTTCACATCTTAGATTATATATTATTCTTTTCGCATAGAAAAGCATTTATTCATATTGAATTGCGTTCAAAATCCGAGTTCGTGCAGCTCGAACCGCTGGCATTACCGCAGCAATTTGAGAAATTATCAATACCAAAACCAGGTTAAAAATAATCTTACCCAATGGTAATAAAAAGGTCAATTTATATCCTGACATCGCGGTCATAGACACCAGAAAAATTCGCGACAATATATATCCAAATCCCATCCCCAAAACACTTCCCGCCAGCCCCATTACCATTGCTTCTGCCAATACCATCCTTACAACTTGAACCCGAGTCATACCTATACTTCTTAGCATTCCAATTTCTTGAGTACGCTCCATCACATTCATCGTGAGTGTATTTATTACCCCTAAGGAGGCAACAACCACTGCAAGCAGAGCTAACACGTCAAACATCTGAAATGCCTGATTTAAGAGTTGTAAAATTCTTTGTTTTATTGCGAGGTTTGAGTCTACGGTCAGATGATCCTGTTTTCCATATAATTGAACAATTTCTTCTTCAACTTCAGACACAGAAAAATTCTTTTCAACTTTTAATAAATAGGCAGAAGCATCTTCTATGCGAAAATAACGCTTCATATCATTCCAGCTCCCATGAATAACCAACCCCTGATTATAAAAATCAACCACAATTCCGGCGATATCGAACTTTTTAACGCCATTCCGAGTGCGCAAGTTAATTTGCCCGCCAAGTTCTAATCCATATTTCTCGGCAATTACACTGGAGATAAACAAGGCATCTCCTGAAGCCAATCGGTTTATGGCCGAAGCTGGATCGACTGAACTATCGGTAAAAAGAATCGAAGCAACTTTCATATAGGTTTGAGGATCAATCGCCATTAAAGTAAGCATCTCTTCCGAGCTATCATCCCTCACCCATTTAACATCAAGGTAGCGCAGTGGTGTAACATACTCCACAGAGTTTATCTCTTGTAAACGCTTTAACAAATCAGAGCGCATGGGAACCGAAGAGGTGACAAATAAATCACCGCCGATATATGCATTGATCCACTCAAATAAATCTCCCTTGAACGAACTGGTCATACTCTGAACGATGACAATCATTGCTGCGCCAATCATCAACGCTGCAACCGTAAGCGCTGTTCGCAATTTTTGCCTCTGGAGGTTACCACTACCCAGACGACCCGGATTTCCATACATCAGTTGGATCAAGGGGCGCATTCCCTTTTCCCATACGATGATACTGGCAGGGATGATCAAAGTCCCTCCTAAAAAAAGGCTGAACACGGTCAGACTGCCAAAACGGAATTGGATATCATAGGGAAAAGGATTGAGATACAAAATAATCCCTGACACCACTAACAAAATCACACCTGGTAACCAGGCAGCATTAAGCCATCTTCCTGATTTTGTTGTTCCTCGTATTCGAACCGCTGCCAGGGGCGAAATTTTCCCTGCTTGCCAGGCAGGAATAATTGCTGCCAGCAATGTCACAAATACACCCACCAAAAAACTCATTAATACGATATCTGCAGGAATGATTATCTGGGACATTTCCTGGTTGATCATTAAACCCATCAGTTGTGTCAGCCCGGATGATAACAGGTATCCCGCCACAACACCGATTATCGAGCCTATCAGACCGATCAAACTTGCTTCAACTAATACCAGACTAAATACTTGCGATCGAGTCATTCCTACAGTGCGTAACATGCCGTACTCTCTTGTCCGTTCAACAACGGTCATAGAGAAGGCGTTATATATCAAGAAAGCCCCTACGAAAAGAGCTATCCCGCTCATAAAATTGAGCCCAATCTGGTAATTACTTAACATTTGCGTCATTCTTGAGCCCTGAGAGGCTGGCGCGATCACCGGGTATTCACTCCCAACAGCAGCCTGAAGGGTTTCTTTCGCTAAGTTTATACCCAACCCACTGGTAAAATAAGATTGTAAAATCAGGTCAAATTGATCGACATATCCGGTTCGAATGAATGCTTTTTGAGCAGTCCGTAACGGAACGACCCCAAACCTGCCATTATTTAATTGACCAGGTCCGTCTTTTGACATCAATCCTACCAGACGATATCGATCAACACCATTCGGAGTTATGATTGCCACCCGATCTCCCACTTTTAAATTTTTGTCGAGTGCGAAATTTTGGACAAGTACCATTTCCCGCCCATCCAGGTTATTCGACAAGAATCTTCCTTCAACTAACTGATAATCACGTATTTGATAATCCAGTTCGGGATCGATACCAAACAGTAAAAGTCCTTCAAGAGATGCTCCAAAAAAATTAATCCCTACTTCGTTGGAAGGCGCATCTCCGACCAGCATGGTTGATACACGCAGAACAGGAGCAGCCAGTTGAATTTCCTGGGCGTTAATAAGCCTCCGGCGAATTACCCCTTCTGGAATTCCCTTGTTGTCCCCAGCAGGCGAAGAAATTATCAGATTTGCTCTCCCGGCAGTGCTGTTAAATACTCGTTCGACAGATTTTAACGCCGTCTGGTTGGTAATACCTATGGATAAGATTCCAGCCACTCCTATTACAATCCCCAACACACTTAAGAATAATCGGAGTGGTCTGGTATAGAAGGATCGTAGCAGGAGAAACCGAATCACAGGCATCGGGAAAACACTCTATTCATTCAATTTTTCTATCAGATCCAATATCTCCTTAAACCGCTCAACACCTTTTTCTTTGGGTGAATATTCATGGACAATCAATCCATCGCGTAAAAATACCACCCGATCCGCGTATGCTGCCGCTCGCGCATCATGAGTTACCATGACAATCGTTTGATTAAATTCATCACATGATTTCCTGAGTAGACTCATAATGATCTGACCTGAGCGTGAATCAAGATTGCCTGTTGGTTCATCAGCCAATACAATTTTGGGGCTGGTAATCAGCGCTCTCGCGATTGATACCCGTTGCTGCTCGCCACCTGAGAGTTGGTCTGGTTTATGTTTTCTACGATCTTCCAGCCCAACCAGGCTTAGCAATTGAAATAACCGGTTTTGATATTTCCGGGGATCTTTTCCATCTATCAATAAAGGTAAAAGAATATTTTCTTCTGCAGTCAATGTCGGAAGCAGGTTAAAAAACTGAAACACGAACCCAATATGATGACGACGAATATGCGTGATCTGGGTGTCATTTAACAAAGACAATCTCTGGTTAGCCAGTGTGATATCTCCCTGATCCGGTTTATCCAGCCCTCCCAGCAGGTGAAGGAGTGTAGATTTCCCACTGCCTGAAGGTCCCATAATGGCAACAAATTCACCGGCTTCCACAAGAAAATCTACTCCACCCAAAGCATCTACTTTTTGCTTTCCTAATTGATATTGCTTTTTTAAAGAACTGGCTTCCAGTACGGGCATTTATTTATTCCTATGTAAACTAATCAACATGGATGCTGATCTCGCCTCGGTATCCATCCATCGTGACCATAGTATCGTCTGCCAGCATTGTGGCTCCTGTTACTGAAACAATAGCGGGAATTTGATATTCTCTAGCAATGATAGAACTATGGGATAACAAGCCACCGGATTCCGCAATAACTCCGCCTACCTTGGCAAAGAGAGATGTCCAACTGACATCTGTATAAGGTACCACCAGGATATCACCTTGCTTGAGCTTCTCAAAATCTCTTATCGTCTTGATGACTTTGACGCGCCCTGTGTAATATCCCGCTGAGGTTGGCACTCCAGTCAAACGTGAAGAGACTTGGGCAACCACAACGGGGGGGTTTTCACCATAAAAAACCTCAGGCAATGGATACGATTTACATGCTTCCATTTCCATTTTGCGTGTCTCAATTTTCCTGGCAAGATCGCTGCCATACTCAGGATGGCGGACAATCTCAACAACTTCATCACGATAAAGAAAGTATATATCTTCAGGAGTATTGATCCAGCCTCGCTGGGTTAATTGATTTCCAATAACCAAAAAATAATCCTTAAATAGGGCATATCCTCGTGTAAATAAATCTCCAACTCTCTCTCTGAAAATCTTGAACTGCACCGTCTCCTTATACAATTTCTTCATCATCCATTGATACGCAATTGGAAAATCAACCTGTTCGATCCCAAATTCTTCAATATTGTGTGTCGGGATTTTATAATCAATGATCATCTTTAAAACCACTTCTGGATTCTCCTTCCAGGAAGGAGTTGAAAAATTGGTCGTTGATTCGGTCAGGTATCCATATTGTAATAAGAATAGTTTGAATTCAGATATAAAAGACTCAATGCCCTCCATTCCCCATAATTTTTCAATAGAACCAGATTCAATTTTGTCCCTCAATTCAATTGGAATTTCCATAAACCGCTGGTGTAACTCGCAAATTGCCCTACCAATTAGGTTATGATATGGCGACTGTTCCACTTCATCCATTTTTAACAATCCGGGTTCCTTACCCCTCTTGCGAACCTGGTATTCCAAAATACGGCACGACAAAGAGGCGGTGAGTGGGACGATGATATTGTAATAAGCGAGTCTCCCCACAAGGGAAGATAATGCATCAAGTCTCTGAAGAATTTCTTCAAACCCTAATGTCTCTTTTTGAATTTGGACATGTGAAGCAACCATGCTTTCTAAAAGCGGTAGATTTTTGTTTAATTCGGACAATAAAGAAAATTTTTTTAATATAAACCAGGTTATTCGAGGGATGAGCGGAATCAATTTCACATTCATTTTCATTGCTGGTTTTTCTTTGGCAGTTTTATCCATTCCCATCATCATTTCAAGTGTTTTCGAAGGAAGTCCCAGCCTCTCAAAAATTTTTGCAAAAACCCCCATGTTGTAATATGCCCGGTAATAAAATGCCTTTACCAATTGATCAGGAGTCAGGTCGTTTGACCCAATTATTTCTGTCAACAACCTGATCCAGGCTCCAGTCACGACGGGTATATTGATAGACCAAACCAATGGCTTGATTTGCCCGGGCAATTGCTCCCGCGAGATTACATTGGAGTAAACATTCACTTGATTAAGCCGGGTAATTGGGCGTAATTGCACCCAGTTCACTTCTTTCCCATCAAAAACCCATTCAAGGTCGACCGGCTTCTTAATGTTTTTTGTTATCTTGAGGGCAGTGTTGCAAAGATCATTAATGATTGAATCGGGCAGGATTGGTTGTTTGGGAGTAATTATCCATTGCCCTTGTTTAATGATCCACCGTGTCGGGATAACCCCATCCTGAACCAATGCACTTCCCAATCCTTCGACTGCCTCGATAACCACTTCATCTGCGCCATTGGTCGGGTTTTTGCTAAAAATTACACCAGCAACCTGCGAACGAACCATTTCTTGAATCACAACAGCCATTTTTAGAGATTCTTGAGAATTTTTATCTTTTTTTAAGTAGGGCTGAATTGAAGATGATTGTGCAGATGACCAAATCGACCAGATTGCCTGCATTATTTGTGTCACACCCTGGACATTGAGCGAAGACTTAAACTGTCCAGCAAATGAATAATCATACCGATCTTCAAGATTCGCCGAAGACCGCACAGCATATAGGCAATCTGGCTTGATTACATGAGTTAACTCCTTGTCTAGAATATCGATTATGTCTATGGTATTCTGTTGATATAAGTCATAAGCAACCCAACTGCAAACATAGGATTCAGGCACCAAATATCCCGCTTTGATTAGCCATCTCAAATTAGCAGCTTTACTGCCAATGGTATCTGGCAAACGATCATCTCGCAGGTTAAAAATGATCCTCATTCGTATCTCGAATTAAACGTTTATCTTAAATATTTTCGCGATTTTTAAAAATCCTCTACCCATCGGATTCGATTTCAAATTCCCTCGACCATATTCCATCAATCTGCCTTCCTTCTTAAATTTCAACATGACTTTGAACTCTGGTATCATCGCCAGGAAAAACAAAATGTTGATTCCAACGGCAAAAAAGACAAACCAGATATTATGGGTTCGAAACCAAAACCAGGGAATAAGAAGCCACATCCAGGATAAAATTGCTACTGTAACATTCCGTAGAATCACCATTCCCAGAATAATTCCCGCAAGGGGAGTCACCAGGACAGCCAACCAGTCAATTGCCAGCAGCCCGCCCACTGCTGCTGAGTATCCCGAACCGCCATGAAATCGGTAATAGACTGGCCAGATATGCCCAGCCATACCTGTTAAAGCGACACCACCAAAGAATAATGGATCTGGGAAGAAAAGGCGAACCAACAAAGTGGGCACAAACACTTTAAGAATATCTAATAATGCAATAATCATCCCCCATTTAGCTCCGAGAACACTGGACGCTGAGTTTGCTCCAATGGATACTGCCGAATATGTTTCAGAGGATTGGTCAATCGGGATTTGAACTTGGGCAACATCAAGACCGGGTGAGATTAAACGGGATATTATCCTCGCAAATGATATCCCGCCTATTAAATAGCTCGCAGTAAACATTCCTATCAGGATCACCAGTGGTTCAACCATCTCTTTCAATCTCCCCAATTCCTATGATAGATGACTGGTTGCAATGTCCTTCGGATGCCCGCGCTGCGCCAAAATTGATTTTAGTGGAAAGAACCTATTGGTACTTTCGCTATTTTCGCCAGTTAACTTTATCTTATATGTTTTTCGGAAATAATCAAGATTAAATTGGGGGTGATTCAAAGAAACGATCAGGATCTAAGTTTTTCTAGCGCCTGTTGATAATCTTTTACGTTAGGTGGATTAAGTTTGACAATCATTTCCAATATACTGATCGCTTTGGGGCGATTTCCAACCTGGAGTAAAGCATCTGCCAGCGCATCCATCTGTTCAACTGCCTGCGGAATTTGCCTGGCGCGAACGTATAATTCGGCCAAAATTTGTTGAATATCGTAGCGATCAGGATGTTCGGTTAAGACATTTTTCACGAATTCAATTGCCATAGCGCGTTTACCTGCCCCTTCCAGGTAGGTGACAAAATTCTCAACCTCCGCCAGAGCTGCTGCTTCTTGCCCTAAGCGAAAATTGAGAAACACCATTTGCTGACGCGTATTTACATCATCTGGCTGCATTGTGCGAATTTGTTCATAGATGCGCATCGCTTGCCGCAAGTTCAATCGCTGAGTGTCGATATCCGCAACTTTTGTCAGGATGCGCACTCCCCAGTAACGTACATTTTTTGATTTTTGAGCCAATTGGAGAGCCGCCAGATAGGTTTGGCGTGATGTTTCCAATTCTGCAATCATATAATAAAACTCAGCCAGTTCGATATATTGGTGAAGCGCATCCTCTATGCGATTTTGATCTACCAAAAGATTGATTAACCGGGTTCGTATATCAATATTGGATGGAGCTAATTGAAGCGCTCGTTGAAGAGTTCGAACTGCTTGTAAACCTTCTCCCTTGACTTGATATAACTCAGATACCGTTATTAATTTTTGGACAGCCTCGTTGTTGTTTTCCTGAGCAATCAATATTTCCGCCATCTGGCTATGTAATGGCAAGTAAGAAGGAGAAATACTGAGAGCATGAAATGCCTCTTCCATGGCTGAACGATAAAACCCTCTCGACCTTAAATCCGCAATCTTTGAGATAGCTTCAATCACTTCTGCACTGTGCGATTCCAGCATTAACTCTACAACTGGCAATGGCGGAGACCCTGGAGGAACAGGTGGTAGCTGCTGCCTTGCTATTTTTAAATATTGGCGCCAATCAGGTCTGCATAGCTGATTGTTGATCGTCTCACAAAGAGCTTTCTGAGCAGCAGCATCTTTATGATGAGCCTGGGTCTCAATCACCGAATCATATAACTGACGAACTTCATCCGAAAATTGAGGGGGGACGATTTGGCTGTCTGCCAGGCTTAATGCAATCAAAAACGAAGTGACCGCCTTGTTATAACGACCTGCATTTTGATGAATACGTCCCATCAGGATATAAGCTGGTAGACTGTACTCTGGATAATGCACAGCTTCTTGAAGGTATTTCAAAGCGCGGTCTGGATTCTTTTTGTATAATAATAAACCCAGGTTATAAGCTGAAGCGGGTTGTTTTAGTCCGGCTTCAACTGCGCGCTCAAGTTCTTGGGCTGCCTGAGCCTCGTCGCCATGCGTTTGGGCATCAATTGCTTGCCCAAGGTGCAATATTACGCGTGAATTTTCCAGGTTTGATTCACTTTCCCCTGAAAAGCTACGCGTTAAACCGGTTAACCCCTTTCTCCCCACACTCGCTGAGCTATCATCCGTCTGCTCAAACAACAAGGCTGCCAGCTGCACTAACGCTTTTTGCCTGGCTTCAGTTAACGGATCCAGATCAGATTCTCCGCTTTCCTTCGACTTGGGCACTTCCATCTGTTTCACGGCTGCCATTCGCAATGGACCCGTCTTTGTTTTTGGAGCTTGCGGACGTGGTAATGGTTTATTGGTGCGCAGCATTTGCAACGCAATGGCTGCATCACGATTATCGGGCATGATCTTTTGCGCATTTTCAACCACCTGTAAAGCGCGACCTAATTCTCCCTGAGACTGTAAAATACTACCCGCCGCAATATATTCACGCACTGCATCCTGCTTACGACCGAGACGTTCATACACTCCTGCCAACCGCGTTCGGGTAGCCAGGTGTTCAGGATTTAAAAACGTAACCCTTGTCCAATTATCAATCGCTTTCTCAACATCCCGCGCCCTTAAATGTTGTTCAGCTGCTTGTAAGAAGGATTGCACAGCCTCTCGAATTTTCCCTTGCCGTTCATATATTCGCCCCATTTTCTCATGAGGAACCGGATCATTGGGTAAACGCTGAGATGCTTTTTGATAACAAACCAGTGCATTTTCATAATTTTGTGCTTCGAAATATGCCAGACCCAGACTGGTTAAAGCCTGCGGATTATCTGGGAATTCTTCTAAAGCCTGCCGGTACAACTGGATTGCCTTCTCCCACTCTTGGTCCCAGGCAGCAGAATGTCCTAAGTTCATTGCACGGTGAAAATTTTCCTGATTTCCTGGCATAGCATGACCTTTGATCTGTATTCCTAATTTATTATAGCGAAGAACCGATTAAACCCAACCCGGAAAACCTTTCATTTCCGTCGTCTGGATATCTCTACCTTTGTTTATTTAATTACAGTCATCTCACCCCAATTTTCTCCACTACGAGCTTCGGTTAAGATCGGTATCGATAATTGATAAGCAGATTCCATTATCGATTGAACCAATTGAGCTGTCTCCCGGATCTCTTGGCGTGGCACATCCAATACCAGTTCATCATGCACCTGAAGAAGCAAGCGAGCATTTGTTCCAGATTTCTTAATCGCTTCAGCAACCTTCAGCATCGCTAATTTCATAATATCCGCAGCAGTGCCTTGAACTGGAGCATTAATGGCTTCTCGTTCTTCACGGTTGCGGATATTCGGATTTGTCTGGTTCTTTAAATTGGGAAAATAGCGTCTTCTGCCTAATAATGTCTCTACATATCCCTGCTGGGCAGCCAGTCTTCTGGTCTCGTCTAAATACTGGCGTACACCAGGAAACTGCCGAAAATAGGACTGAACGAAATTTTCCGCCTCTGCCAGGGTTAATCCGGTCGAGCGGCTTAATCCAAACGGACTCATTCCGTAGATCAACCCAAAATTAATCGCTTTTGCGTTGCGCCGCATTTCTTTGGTAACCGCCTCCAGCGGTACTCCCTGGATGGCTGCTGCCGTGGCTGAATGAATATCTAGCCCTGCCCGGAAAGCTGACAACATGGCTTCGTCTTTCGCCATATGCGCGACAATCCGCAACTCAATCTGAGAATAATCTACTGATAACAGAAGACATCCTTCTGAGGCAATAAATCCCTGCCTGACCTTGCGCCCTAAATCCGTCCGCGTTGGAATATTTTGCAAGTTTGGATCTGAACTAGCAAGACGTCCAGTGACAGAACCTGTCTGATTGAATGAAGTATGCACCCTGTTTGTCAGAGGATTGATCTCCAAGGGCAAAGCATCTACATAAGTCGACTTTAATTTTGCCAGTTCACGATATTCCAAAATTAAATCCACAACTGGATGTTTCCCTCTTAGCTCTTCCAACACATCCGCGCTGGTTGAAAAATGACCTGATGCAGTCTTTTTCCGGCGGTCCGGTGGCTCAAGTCCCAAAGTTTCAAATAAAACAACCGACAATTGTTGAGTCGAATTCAAATTAAACGTCTTACCGACCCGACGATAGGTTTCTCTTTCAATTTCGAATAATCTCTGACTTAACTCCGCCGACATTGCCTTAAAAAATTCTTTATTAACTGCAATTCCAGTCTCCTCCATGCCCATCAGTACAGCAATCAAGGGCATTTCAAGTTCATTAAACAATTTTTCTGCGTTGCGAATCGACAATTGTTGCTTTAATTTCGGTATCAAGCGAATAACCACTTCTGCATCTGCAGCTGCATAGGCTGCTACCTGGTCAATCGGTACATCTGCCATACTGATTTGGGATTTGCCCTTGCCGATCAATTCCTCAATGTGAGTCATCGAGACGCCCAGATAGGCATCTGCCATATTTTTCAATCCCAGGTTGCGTGAAGACGGATCAATAAGCCATTCAGCCAGCAGCGTATCAAATGTTAATGACTCTACCGATAGTCCGTGCCGCTTTAAGACCAAAACATCATATTTTAGATTATGCCCAACTTTTGCGAGAGATGACTTCTTCAGAATGGGTTGTAGAGTCTCTGCAACCTGAATGAGATTCAATTGAGCATCTGATGTATGATGCCCAACTGGCAAATAGTATCCCTTCCCTTCTTCAATAGCAAACGAGATTCCAACCAATTCAGCACGCATAGGATCAGTGGAGGTAGTCTCGGTATCAAGCGCTACTATGCCCGCCTGGTCAATAAGGCGCATCAGTCCTTCTAGCTTCGACAACGAGTTGATAATCTCTACATCGATTTTATAATCAGGAAGTTGACCAATTCTGGCAACAGGCTCAGTAAACAGGCTCATCTGTCCTGTTGACAATGGTTCGGGAAGTGGTTGCACCGGCAAGTTCGATGGAAGCTGCCTGGTTTGCAGTGGAGATGACTCGATTGATGATAATGGTAATCCTGCCATCTTCTGCAAACGTTCCATCAGGGAGCGAAACTCCAGTTCTCGAAATAGGGACTCTAATTTTGGATAATTAATTTGATCGACCCGCGCTTTTTCCAAATTGAGGATAACCTTTAAGTCCGTCCGAATCCGAGCCAATTCCCTGCTCATCAGAGCGGAGTCTCGTCCTGATTCCAGCTTAGTCTTTACAGCCCCCTTCAATTCATCAATATGGGCATATATTCCATCAAGAGTATCAAAATTCGAGAGCAAAGAGACGGCGGTTTTCTCGCCAATTCCTGGCACACCGGGAATATTATCAGATGAATCACCAACCAATGCTTTGTAATCCACAATTTGATCTGGACGTACACCCATATATTCTTTAACAATCTCCGGGGTGAAGTCGCGCGCGTCGGATAACTTTCCTCCTGCCAGACGCACAATCACCCGGTCGTCAACAAGTTGTAATAAATCCCGGTCGCCAGTAATAATCTTCACGCCATATCCCTGAGAGACCGCATAACGGGTAATGCTGCCTATCACATCATCCGCTTCAAATCCATCCAATTCAAGACGAGGAAAACCAAAAGCATCCACCAACTGACGAATACGTTCCATCTGGGATCGTAAATCATCTGGCATTTTGGCGCGAGTTGCTTTGTATTCTGGATATATTTCGTCTCGAAAGGAATGCCCGGCATCAAAAGCGACAGCCATATACTCTGGCTTGTCCTGGTCAAGCATTCGAAAAATTACATTTGTAAACCCCAAAACACCTGCAGTAGGTTCACCCGATCGGGTCTGCAGGCGGTCTGTTCCAGCTCCTGCGGTCAGTGCAAAGAAAGCCCGGTATGCCAGGGCATGACCATCAATTAAATATAGAATTGGAGGCATGAATCACCTTTTTTATGACCTAATTGTATCACTGGGATTTCCCCCTTCAAATAAACCCTGGCGTTGACGAATATCAGCGATAAACTCTTCAATTAGTCTGCTTGACGCTATTTGAGGACCAGCGACAACCAGATAGCCAGGAGCCCAAAATTCACCTGAGGGGAGCATCTCTTCCAGATCAAGATGGTGGCGCAAAATCTGATTAGACAGCTGGAGGCGCATGGTGCTGGCGATATTGCCTGGCGATCCATATGGTAAAACTCGCACAGTCCATTGAATATACTTAGGTCGCACCAATACCTGATCAAGCCGCCAACCGTAAGCAAGGCACAGTTGAGGCACCCATCGCACCAGTTGAGCTGCCAAATCGCCTATCAGTAATACTGTCGGTATAGCAGGCACCAATAAGAATGTATAAGTGAGGGAGCTGTATGCCGGGTAAGCAGTTTCAAGATCCTTAATCTGAGCTAACTTGGGGAGAACCAAGGGTTGAGTATCAGATATTTCATCGTTTTGCCAGATTACTTTACCGGGTTTTTTACCAGGCGGTTTTTGATCTATTCCCGCCACCTCCGCCCAATCATCCTCATTGTCCATCCAATCAAAAGGGTGGTTTACCGAGTCCGGTTCCCCCTTTGCATGTGAAGATTTATCTTTTTTTTCTGGCAGATCTCCTGATTCAGATTTTCCAGGAAGGATAAACGGAGGTGTCTCGGGGGGATTATCAATACCCGTGTCATACCCTGCCTCAGTCAGAGGAGGATTGTTCTCTGTTTTAGCCGAATGTTTTCGGTGAAAGACAGGTTGGGTATCTTCCAATGAAGATAAAGCAGCCTTCTCATTATTCAGGCTTAATTCCTCTATGACTGACTGATCCCATGAGCTGGATGCCTGTTTTATCCTGGTTCGAGCAGTATCGGAAATGGAGAATTCCAATTCCGAAATTTCTCCGCTGGCGGCGCGGTTATCTTCAAAATTCCATTCTGACGAGAGTGTTCTTTGCGGTTCTGCTAACCCAGGATCCGGCGCTGGAATCTCTCCTAAAATCTCATTGAGATCGATTGGCGCAATCTCTTCTTGACCTTCTACATCGACTTGATCACCAAAAGCATTTTGAGTGGCAACCTGGGCACTTTCATCAACCTCACCTGTTATTTCAGAGACTTCCTTATCCCACTTTGTGAGTGGCGTTGAAAGTGTGTGCTGTTCGGAAGAAAACATACTTCTTAACGAATCTCGAAAACTAGCAGCCTGGATCCGCATCCGGCTAAGGGGATAATTGCCCGGAAATACTAACACGAGATGGAGATCCCCCAATATTGCCCCAGCGTATAACAGATATTCATGCCCCGTGCTCAATCGAATAAATCGGATTAAAGCCCCCGCCCCAGCGGGTAGAAGTCGAGAAAACACACTCTCCAGCTCATGCACTGCTTTTTCAGTAAGTTTTCCTGCGTAAACCCATAATCTGCCATTCTGAAGAATAAGACCTTCAAGAATAGTGGATCCCGGTAATAATTCAGAAAGCTTTTGTTCTACCTGTGCAGAATCAATCCATAAAACACCAGAGGCAGATTCGGTCAGCTTCGAAGGGTAGCGAGAAATTTTTTCCTGTTTTTGAAAGTCTGAATCTTTAATTGAGGATGATTGATCCCTAAATTTTAATAGTCTTTCCACGATACCTAATAATTCTGGTAAATAAAATGGCTTGTTTAGATAGGCATGCGGAATTAAACCATGAAGAGCAGGGTGCGCCGGGTTATTATCTGGTGGGATCACCATTAATTTAATATGATTGAATCGCTGAAGCAATCCCCAGGCAAGGTCAAAAAAGGGGTGCCCCGGCAAATCAGCATCCAATATGGCTAAATCCACCGGAATACGCTCGATGGTGGCTAAAACCTGATTAGAGTGGTGAACCAATCGCACCCGATAATCTGGGTTTTCTTCCAGGCTGATGCGGATTAATTCCCCAAAGGCTGCGTTTGGAGTTCCCACCAGAATTGAATAGGGCATTTATTTAGTGTATCATGGTGATATTTTCAGAGCAAGCATGTTTCGATATACAATTCCTGGTAGATACAGCGCAATCATGAAAGGTAAAGATATAATTAATATCTGAACAATTTTTGTGGGTCTGGAGCCGCTATGATTTTTCAGCTACACACACAGTTTCCAGGTGAATTAAAAAAAGAATGGAATCTCTTGCTTTCTCAGAGCAGCACCCATGTGCCATTTTTGCGCCATGAATACCTTCAAACCTGGTGGGAAACCAGGGGTGGTGGGGAATGGAAAGATGTAAGCCTGTCGATAATCACTGCCCAACAGAATGATCAATTGGTTGGAATTGCACCATTGATGCATGTTCCTCAATGGCAGGGTGAACCCAGGTTGATGCTTTTAGGCAGCATCGAGATTTCAGATTTTTTGGACTTTATTGTCCGCGCTAACGATCAGGAGCCATTTTTCAATGGATTGTTTTCCTTTCTTCAGCAAGCCAACTTACCTGCATGGAAATCCCTCGATTTATATAACCTGCTTGACTCTTCACCTACGATCTCTGTCCTTTCACAAATTGCCAATCAATTCGGATGGACCATTAATCATGAGGAATTACAACATTCTCCCTATATCCCGCTGCCCGGCGATTGGGAGACCTACCTGGCAGGGATAGATAAAAAGCAGCGCCACGAAATTCGAAGAAAAATCCGTCGGCTGGAAGGTTCTGGTGTACCTTTCCGATGGTATTTTGTGGACGATCCAGAACTGATCGAGCCCGAAATTGAAGCCTTTATGGACTTAATGGCTTTAGACGCTGATAAAGCGCGTTTTTTAACCCCCTTAATGCGTATTCAATTTCGCAAGTCAACTTTATCTGCATTTCAAGAAGGCTGGCTGAAACTGTCATTTCTCGAAATCAATGGGAGAAAAGCAGCGGGATATCTTTGCTTTGATTATTTGAATCGTATCTGGGTTTATAACTCTGCAATCGACCCTCAAAATATGGAATTTTCTCCAGGATGGGTCCTATTGGGTTACCTGCTTCAATGGGCAAATTTTGCGGGCAAAACCGAGTTTGATTTTATGCGCGGCGACGAGGAGTATAAGTACCGGTTTGGAGCGATCGATCGTTTTGTACATCGAGTCATTCTTACTCCCCATTAACGATCATTTTCCTCCAGACTTTTCAAAGTATCTTCTTCCTGGCGCAGATTGCGATACCGAATGATCAGACTCGCAAGATAAATCCCCATGATCAAAAAGATGACAGCATAACCTGCGATAAAATATACAAGGGTATCTGCTGGAGCGTCCATCCTAGCCTCCTATTGTGATAATCGAATTTTTAGCTGTTCAACCCGCTCAGATAGATCTGCCAGGCGTACCCGATGCCATAACAGCGAGACAAAAATAACCGTAAAGGTGATCAGGCTGAAAAAGAAGGTTTGAGACATAGCAGGGGTCATGTCAAACGCGCCAGTTGCAGCTGGATCGCCGCTGCCAACCACTACTGGATGAATGGTTCGGAAAATCCGGATCGATAAAAATGTCATTGGAACACTAACAAAACCAACAATCGCATACACAGCGCTAAACCTCGCTCTTCGTTCCGGGTCCTCAATTCCTGAACGCAGCATTAAATACGCAGCATATACTAATTCCATGATAGCTGCCGTTGTCAGGCGTGGATCCCATGTCCACCAGGTATTCCAAATCGGTCGCGCCCAGATCGAACCCGTAATGATATTGATCAGCATATAAACAATGCCAATTTCAATCCCTGCCAGTCCCACTCGATCCCAACGGGCTTGTTTTGTAACCAGATAAGCCACGCCTGCTACCAGCGCAGTGAAAAAAGCCATCATTCCCACCCAGCCAGCAGCAACATGGAAATAAAACACTTTTTGCACCAAACCCATCACGGCTTCGGTTGGAACGACAAAAAACACAAGGATAGTAGCAATGATCAACAGAATGACGGATATGAAATCAATAATCAATAATAATCGTGGTTGTGTTTTCATCTTTACCTACCTTTCATCTTATATTATTCTTCAACAATGTACTCAAAGACCATGAAAGCCACAGAGGTAAATATCACATCATAAACACCAAGCAAGTTTAGCCAGGGGGATATTTCATCAAATGGAATGGATTGCAAATACCCGCCACTTGCTTTTACTGCTGCGACTACGACCGGTATGATCACCGGGAACAACAATATTGGCAACAAGATATCTCTGGTCCTGGCTTGAACCGCCATGCTGGCAAGAAGAGTACCGACTACGACATAACCAATCGAACCCAGCAATATTACCAGGAGCAATCCAGGAATGAACAAATTCTGATTATATAAAATGCTATAAATTGGAATGATAATTGCCGCAACGATAAGCATGAACACCAGGTTGGCGAGCGTTTTTCCGAAGTAAATTGCTGTCCGATCCACAGGAGCAAGCAATAATCCATCCAAACAACCCCGGTCTTTTTCGACTGCCATCGATCGATTTAAACCGATTGTTCCAGCAAATGACAAGGTAACCCACAGTACCCCAGCGGTTACATTTGCCCTGGCTTTCGCATCCAATTCCAATGCAAAATTAAATATTAGCAGGACAAGCAGAGAAAACACCAACATCCCCGATAACAACTCTCGACTGCGCAATTCCGTTGCGAGGTCTTTCCATAGGATCGCGCTCATTGCCCTGAAAAATGGGGTAGCGGGCATCATTTCACACTTCCTGATTGATTGGTATTTTCCAGGGTTTGCCGGTAAAAACGAAGTAAACCATCTTGCGGTAAATTGCCAGAGTCAATAGATGCCAGAATCTGTCCACGACTTAAGATATCAAATCGTTTTGCGAGGTCTGCCGCGCGTGATAAATCGTGAGAAGTCATGACAATTGTCCTCCCGCTTTCAGCAACCTTTCGCAAGACATCATCCAACATATCACAGGCATCCTGATCTAATCCGGTATGAGGCTCATCCAGCAATAAAACATCTGGATCGTGAAGGATCGATCTCCCAATCGCCAGGCGTTGCTGCATTCCCCGTGAATAGGTACGGATAAGATCCTGACGGCGGGCAGTTAACCCAACCATTCCTAATACTTCATGGATACGATTGGACAGGTTTGACACTCCATACATCCGACCGAAAAAATTGAGGTTTTCTTCTGCAGTCAAGTCTCCATACAACAACGGTTGATGCGAAACTACCCCTAATTTTCGCCGTACAGATGCCGCTTGATGAGGCAGGAAATAACCTCCTATACATATCTCCCCGAAATTTGGACGAGAGAGTGACGCCAGAATACGCAGGAAGGTGGTTTTTCCAGCACCATTCGGACCCAGCAAAGCCACAAATTCGCCGCTTTGCACGGCAAAATTCAAGTTTCGTAACACAATCCTTGCGCCAAACCGCTTAACCAGATTTCGAACAGATATCAAGATAACCCTCAATGATCACTTCGATCCATTAATCGGCGCAGTTTTTGTTTCATTTCTGCCCTGCGCTCCTGGTATGCTTCTTCGGGCAATATCCCCGCTTGATATTGGTCATCCAGTGCAATTATCGCATCCATAATTGTTTCGCTCGATTCTTCGAGCTCTTCAACTTCATCTCCTTCTACCTCTTCTTCAATTTCCTTCGTTGCCGAAAGTTGACGTCGATGGAGAAAAAGACCAGCAAGAATGAGGGCTGTTCCCAACACCAATCCACCAATAACAAGTGTCGAACTGCTCAACGTCAACCCGGGTATTAATCCTTTCTGATTGGCATATAAATGGATATTGATTTTTGAGCCAGCCCCTATACGTGAAGCCTGGAAAATTTGAACGATTGTTCCTTGCATCGTCCGCGTACCGGCATCTTGCAATTGATCAGAGACCAATCTTGCCTCAGAAGGAGGCATGATGACTGTCACAACTTCAACCTGAATCGGGGTTTCTAATGTCAATAAACGATATTGGTTAAATGGAATTTCGTATGAATATAAAACCTGATGCTGTCCGGTTCCAGGTAAAATTTCTGCCAGATCACCAAACCCTGTTGGCGTCCTGATAAATCGCCCTCCTAATTCGCCATCCTGGAATTGAAGATTATCAGCATCTGGAGGAAGAGAAAAAGACAATACGGGTTGCCCTTCATTTTCTGCAACAACCACCCGATCTCCCGGGTTGGATATAATATAAAGTTCCATCACTTGAATATATCCAGGAGCAGAAAAATCCAGGAAGATGTGTAAGCGATCGGCAGATAAAACCTTCGTTTCACTTGTGGTATCGTAAATGGCTATTGGAAGGTCAATCACATTTGACTTAATATCATTCGTGTGAACCACGTCGGAATTGAACTGCATGTTGTTTACTTTAACTCTCGTCAAATACACCCAACCCGCCTGCAATTTAAGATCCTTGAACGAATAAGTCCCATCCTTTTCAAGATTAATTGAGGATATCACGGATAATTGCGAGCCATCGAATCCCCACAATGTAACTTGAGTATCTTCTGGAATCGATTTTCCTGCCACATGAGATACTTTTCCTTTTATCGTCACCGATGGGATCATGTTCGTTTGTGACAAAGTGGGGGTAATTGCTACTGTTGGTGTCCCTCCAACAATACCCTGTGGGGATACTCCAGGACCGGTAGTGGACAAAACCGACGGTTGAGCAGCAGGGCTGGCAGGAGCTATAAACGCAAGGGATAAAACATAAGAAGCCACTGCCCAACGTTGATCTTCTGTCAGCCCACTTTCATAAGCTGGCATTCCTCCGGCTCCTTTTGTGATGACATCAAATACCTTTTTGGCTGAATAGCGTACCAACCGTGATCGATCCCCCCAATCTGGAATTCTCATGCCAGAAGCAATCGCTTGCTGACCATTACCCCTCCCGCTTTCACCATGGCATGCTGAACATTGCTCCGAATAAATGGTTTTTCCTTGCTCAATTTTCTGGGGGGGAGTGCTTAACGAATATAAATACATCACAAGATCCCAGCGTTGACGATCATTCAAACTACTAAACCCGGGCATAAATTTCTGCAGGTTGCCCTGGGTAATGATCGTGTACCATTCATACGGTGAAGCCTGGCGGGCAACTTCTACACTTCCTATCGGGATGACGGAATGCGGTAAATTTGCTGCCTGGGGACCGTCTCCCATCCCTTTCGCCCCATGACATGGAAGGCATTTCTGTTGGTAGAGAACAGCTCCTTGCTGAGGATCAGGAGGCACCAAAGGGAAAAAGATACCCGAATCCGCTGGCAGCTGGCTTGGCGCAGGGATGGGCTGCCGAAGATTAGGCGGAGGAGTTACATCTCCAGCCAATGAAATCCCACATCCTGTAAGAAACAAACTAAAGATCAAGGAATAAATCCAACCAACCGACCATAGATCACAGGATATTTTGCGAAAAAAACCTGAAACTGTGGATAGATTATTCAATTCTTCTAATCCTTTACCAATAATTTATACCTAAGTTAATGGCGATCCACATTTTGAACAAAACCGATCTGATTTTTGCGCGGGATGCCCACATCGCGGACAAAAGCCGGCAGTTTTTTCTGAACGGTTGCGTTTCCGAGAAGCGATTAAGTTTTCGATGTCGTCTTCCGGGTGTTCAATAGAGGATCCAGTCTGTTTTTGACCCAGTTTCTCTGGCGAAGATAATTCAATCTCAATTTCGTGTGTAGAAGATTGATCTTGAAATTTTTCCTTCTTCCTTTTCGTAATTGCTTCTTCTAATCGATCGACTGCCAATCCATCATAATCAAATTTTTGAATGGTATCCAACTCTCTCAATACAGCAATACCTCTCTGAACTAATTGAGCCCTTTGGTATTGATACTCTTCGTCAGGCACTTTGCCAAGAGATTGGTCAAAGTCTAATTCTTGTAAAGCCGTTACCAGGCGATCCCTTTCTGCCTTTAAGGTTGATATTCGGAGCTCCTTCTCATTCTGAAGCATATTATTTTTGGACTTTTTACCAGAAGCAGGTTGAAATAATGGCTTTCCTACATACACCCCCACCAAAACCACCAATCCAAGTAATAAAAGGATTGCGCCAAGATCCATTTTGATTAATCTCCCTTTGGAATTTCCCCGCGTACAGGGTTATTTTCGAACAACCATATCGACCGCATTATAAATTTCATTTATTGATGAAAAAGGACCAATTTTCATATAAGCCAGTTTTCCATCTTTTCCTATAATATATGTTTCAGGTACTCCCCGTATCCGAAACATCTGAGACACTTTGGTCGCCAGGTCTGGACCATTGGGATACGTGATTCCAAATTTTCTTAAGTATTCAAGAGAATTTGGTTCAGTATCGACATAAGCCAAACCTAAAAACACAACATCTCCTCCGGTCTGGTATTTTCTCCAGGCGCGCTCAAGGTCAGCCGCTTCTTGTTCGCAAGGTTTACACCATGAAGACCAAAAGTTTAACACAATCACTTTGCCCGCATAATCAGATGTATGAAGTGTCTTCCCATCATATGTGGTGATCGAGAAAGCAGGCACAGATTGTCCAATCGTTATTGGACCCATCATCGACCTGCGAAGACCAAACGCTAACATCGCTAAAAAGGCAGTCAAAATAAGAAATGCCAGGGCTATTACCCAGGCAGGTAGTTTCCGATGTTGTGCTGTGGGTGTCGATTGTGAAAATGTTTCACTCATAAAAATTGTATTTTCTCCTCATTTCAGGTAAAAACCTGTTTACTGTTCTTTTTTCTTGATTTCTTCTTCTAACCGGCGCAGATAAATCTCTTCCATAGTTACCGATCCGGATGATGCCTGCGACTGAGAGGTTTTGGGGGAGGTAGCAGTAGGAAAATTATCGCCTAACCCTTCAGAAGGACTCTTGCGCATACTGGAGAGCACCCGAAATAGAATATACACGCCAACCAGGAAAAATAAAACGGGCAAAATATATACCAACCAATTAATCCCTCGCCTTGGTGGTTCAGCCAAAACCCGGTCGCCATATTGCATGACAAAATAATCCTTTATTTGTTCATCACTCCAGCCTTGAGATAATTTGAGACGAATCAACTCACGCCACTCATTGCACGCCTGGGTGGGACAAACATCCAAAGGTATATTTTCGCAAACCGGGCAATACATTTGCCTGGCTAAACGATTTACTTCATTATCATCAGGTACAATTCCAGGAGGTTTAGGGGTTGACTGAGAAGTCAGTCCTGGATGAGAAGTACTTCCAGGTAAAAATCCGCTTAACATCAGGTTGGTAAGTACACAGCCAATTGTTATAAACAAGATGAGTGTTTTATTACGATTCATAATATTTGTGTCGTGTATAATGTTTTATATCAATTTTTCTTTTTGATTTTGTAGTAACAATTCACATGAAAACAAGAATTTTTCGATTACTTTTTATCAGTATAACTCTTATTTTAACCGCTCTATTCGTTGCGGGGCAGGCTCGTCCCGTTTACTGTGAAAACGAAGTTGATGTGGTAACAACAGCTATTTTACAACGAACGAATTCAGGCTACTGGTTAGAATGGATCGAATCCCTATCTGGCGCACAGTATGTTTCAATCAATGGACAAGAGACAATCATCACCAGCCGTTACTCTCCCGCAATGTTCGATGGCTACCCCAATGCACGGGCTTTTGAATATGTCCTCGAACAGGTGCGGTCATGGTACCCATCCGACCAGATTGATATCCATGAATACCAGACTTACTTCGATGGGCGAAATCGGATATGGAAAAACCTGATCGTAACCATTCCTGGAACCGTTTCACCTGGAGAAGTGGTAATCTTATCCGCTCATCTGGATAGTGTGATCTATTCGGACTACAGCCCATACCTGACAGCACCCGGCGCTGAGGATAATGGATCCGGTTCGGCTGCCTTGTTAGAGGCTGCGCGACTTTTCCGCGGCTATCGGTTCGAGCGCACCATCAAAATCATCTGGTTTACCGGCGAAGAGCAAGGATTGCGGGGCAGCCGGGCTTACGTCAATGAACGCGACATTCGTGGAGTCGTGGGAGTAATCAACCTCGATATGTTCGGCTATGACAGCGACAACGATTTTTGCTTTGAACTGCACGTTGGCAACAAAGAATCCTCCCAAGCCATCGGAGAAGTGTTCGCCCGCGCTGCCCGTAAATTCAGCCCTTCACTGACCTGGGATACCATCAAGTACCCGATGAACTATTCCGATCATGCCAGCTTTTTGGAAAAGGGAATTGGCGCAATTGAAATTTTAGAGAACTTTCATAACGACCAGATCGAGGGGGGATGCATTGGTCAGGATAAGAATCCTCATTATCACAAATACACAGACACTACTGACAAGCTGAATGTCGAAAGCGGATTCGCCATTGTCCGAGCGGCTCTGGCAGCAGTGATCGATCTTGCAAAACCCGTACGAGCTTGTTTGGAAAATCGACCTGTAATCTTAAGCATCTCTCAACATCCGTTGTCTTTATTGGTGAGTTGGTCGCAATCGCCAGGCGCGGATCACTACGAACTTTACCGATCGATCGTCAATTGTTCAGAAGCGAGCGAAAAAATTGCCGATCTATCTCATCCACAGTTTTTGGATGGATTATTCCCAGATCAGCAGATACTTTATTACCAGGTGGTTGGCATTGCTCAAGGAGGAGGTTGTGTGTCTCTACCCAGCGAATGTCGCAGCGGTGTCTTGGCAACGGCACCCTATCATTCATTTATCTCACAAATTTGGAAATAAAATCACACCAATCCAGAAGTATCTTAAATTTTTTGTTATTAAGGTGCTATAAATTAACCCTGACGTGTTTTTTATCTCAAAGTCCGTTCGAGCCGTCAGGCAAAGTTTAGCAAAAAGGGTCAAGCACGGACTGTTTCTGTAGATTTAACACGAACCCGTTCTTCTTCTGGTTCTTTATCTGGCCAGGCAGCTACCATCGTTCCCAGGATGAAAATGAAACCACCGATCCACAGCCAGTTAACCAATGGGTTGACAAATACCTTAAAGGTTGCACCTTGAGAAGATATAGGTCTCCAGTCTACTAACAAGACATAGAGGTCATCTTCCAGCGTGCTGCGGACAGCAGGAATGGTCATCGGTTGTTGTTGCGCATAATAAAAATCACGCCGAGGATAGAAAGTTCCCAGATATTTTCCATCACGAGATACCGATACCGCCGCTCGAGCCACATTGCGATCATCTGGTGTATCAAATTCTGCCAGAGAATTATAGGTAATGGTGTACCCCTTCAACTGCAAACTGCCGCCTTGAGGAATTGTCCCTTGGGTCTCAACCTGGAACATTTCAATGCCAATTATGCCCAAAGCCATCAAAACAACACCCAAATGGATAATATATCCCCCATAACGCCGCCGGTTGCGTTCAGCGAGCCGCCAAAACGACATCAACAGGTTTTCTGAAGTTCTTCGATGCCGGGCTACCACAGCACGACCATAATCATAGATTGTAACAGAAGCCACAAAAGCGACCAGCCACAATCCCACCAAAGCAAAAGGATCCGTTATTCCCGCTGCTAGAGAAGCTGCTACAGCGGAAAGGGAAACAACGGTTGGTTTCCATATTGAACGACCCAGAGTCTTCCAGGTAGATGCGCCCCATGCAGATAATGGCGCCACGCCCATTAAAAATAACAATCCAGCAAACAAAGGACCTGTAGCGCGTTCATAAAAAGGTGGTCCAACAGTAACCTTTTGCCCGGTGAATAATTCAGATATCAAGGGAAATACCACCCCCCAAAAACATACCGCGAGTATGCCCATAAACAAAAGATTGTTAAACAAGAAAAGTGATTCCCGTGAAAGAATCGAATGCATCTGACCTTCTGACCGCAATGAATTCCAGCGATGGAGAAGCAAAGCGAGAGCTGCTACAAAAGTCAAACTGATGAATGCGAAGAACAGCGGTCCAATCGCGCTTTGAGCAAAAGCATGAACAGAAGATAGTACCCCCGACCTGGTGAGGAATGTGCCAAAAATGACCAGACAGTAAGTCAGGATGATCAATACGATATTCCAGCGTTTAAATAATCCTCGTTTTTCCTGGATCATCACAGAATGTAAAAAGGCAGTGCCGGTTAACCACGGCATAAAAGCGGCTATCTCCACCGGGTCCCAGCCCCAATATCCTCCCCATCCCAGCACATCATAAGCCCATCTTCCACCTAACACCAATCCCAATGACAGGAATAACCAGGCGACGAGCGACCAACGCCGTGTAACCCGAATCCAGCGATCATCTGTTCGACCGGTGACCAGGGCAGCGAAAGCAAAGGCAAAGGGAATGGTAAATGACACGAACCCAAGGTAAAGCATGGGAGGATGGATAATCATGCCGGGATGACGTAATAATGGATTTAGACCACGTCCATCTTCAGGGAAAATCAGCCTCCCTCCCAGCGGCTGGAACATCGCCTCAACTTCTTTTCCACGCACCAGCCAGAACCGGGTAAATGGATTTTCGAAGAATACAATCATGCCCAGGAAGAACGCGAGCGTCACCAACGAAACCACGATTACCCAAGGCAAAAATTCCTGGTCACGGTCCCACTTGCGCAAGGTTACTGCTGAAGCAAAAGCCGCCAGTAACCAGCTCCAAAACACCAGAGACCCCGCCTGACCTCCCCATAGCGCGGTGAGTTTTAGATACAAGGGCATTGCAGTATTGGTAACGCCATATACAAAACTAACTTCAAAGTGACCAGTTGCGAGTAAATATAATAAGCAAATAGTTGCCAGAGTAAGGAGGGGAAACGTAAGCAACATGGCAGAGCGCGCACTCTGTACCCAGACAGCGGATTTTTTTACCGCTCCTATTAAGCCAGCTGTAATTCCATAAATAGACAGGACAAAGGTAACAACTAAAACGCCAAAACCGAATTCAGCAACCATATGATCAATACTCCGCAAGCGATATTTTGAAGTTAATTGCCACTTTGCTGCGGTAAAGCTTCTTCATAGCGTGTTGGACACTTAAGAAGCAATTCACTCGCATAAAAAATCCCGTCTTCCCCCATCTTTCCAGTCATAATCGCCTGAGATTCATTGCGGAGCAAATCAGGTTTGACACCATTATAAACAACAGTCATACGTGGTAAAGAAGGATCGGTTACAGCCGCTTTTAATACTGCTGCCAATCCCCCCTTCCGATCAATTTCTTTGTTATCTCCCGGCATGTGAGCAACAGTAAATTTTAATTTGAGATTTTGGGAATCATATTGGATGGTATCTCCAATTACCGCGCCAGATACGCGGATTTCCCTTCCACTGTATGCAGCACCAGAAGATTTGAGTTCACTCACTGTAAGGAAAAACTGAGCATTATTTTGGGTATTGGCTACGATTAAATATACAATCGCTGCTACAATGAGCAATCCACCCACCAAAAATTTTACCCTCGATTGGGCATTCGTCCTGATGGGATACGCGCCAACCATAGACGCAGTTTGATTGCCTTGAAGAGGAACATTTTGCATGAATCAGCCTCCAAATCATTCAGAATGGAAAGAGTAAATCAGAACTCAATGATCTATTTTATCTCAATATATTATCATTCAGATTAAAGCAGGGTGAGAAATAAGAAAAATTACACCTGTAAAAAGATTAAGGGGCAGAGGGAAGACTGCAATTAAACTCGCTTGATATTTGTTGAACTTGAGTTTGCGCTTCTCCTACTTGTAAACTGCCAGAAATTTTCTTAAAGACATTACAATACATCGAACGGTAGCGAGGATCTTTTTCGGTCATAAGCCTGGTAAGCTGCCTGGCTTGATCCCATAATCCCAAACGAGCATATCCTTCGACGAAGGGTAAAATTTCATAAGGAGAAGCGCTTTTAAAATAATTTTTCCTAAGAGCCAACTCTCCAAGGTCATAAACCCTATTCCACTCAAAATATTGCCTTGCCAGTTCAGCCTTTTGATAAACATAGCACCAGCCATGCTCCGGTTCAGATCCAAAAACGTCATTGGGTGGATAAGAAAGACTATGCGGAGATGCTAATATTCGATCAAGCTTGATCAGACCCACTAATTCACGTAAATTTTGAGGCAATTCGGGATGATTGACATCCTCAGGATTTAAAACCCATAAACAATTCGTCGGACCATAATATACCAGCAAAGAATTTTGTGGTTCTCCAGTAAAAGGAAATTGCCTTAGGTTTTCAGAGAAAGTGGATTTTTCTGCCAGCGCTCTGTTTACATCATCAACCGTATAATACCAATACGCCATCTTCCGGTTCTCGTCTGGTCTGGCGTATAGCACATTAATCGATGGTATCGGACGGTTATAGGTTAATATATCGCCGTCACCCACAAGAATAGTATTGGGTTGAATTGAGGGAGCGCGCCAGAACAACTGCCAATGAAATCGTTGCTGCCTGGTCCAGGAATAACGATACGTGTTTACTGTGCGAAAGTGAAAGGCGCAGCTCAACCCAATCAGGATAGCCAGGACAAGCGAAACTTGTCGCCAGTGTCGAGATAACCAGGTCAGTCCCACCACCCATAGCAAGCTTGCGCCCATCATCGACGTTAAAGTAAAACGGTTCGAAAAAAATCCAACTGAAGCTTGTTTCCCTGTAATCCATACCGGTAGAGGACCAATTAGGAGGATCAGACCACCCAATAAAGCTGCCGGTATGAACCAGTTGGCAGCAGGGGTTCCTGGTTCCTTTGCAGATTCAGATGCCTGTAAACGAAAAAGAAAAAAAGCACTCGTTGTTGCGCATATTAAAAAGATTAGCCAGGATAATAGATTCGTCCGGTTATTTAGATCCACCACGTCTGCATTCAAAAGCGGATACCAGGAGGAAGCCATTATCACCACAATATCCTTCAACATCATCTCTGTTAATTGAAACAATGTTGAGACAGGCGATACAAAAAGAGATTTCAGTAAAACCATTTGATTTGGCGAGTCCGGTACTGAAACCCCAACAATAATTCTCCATGCAGAAAAACCAATAATGAACAATAAATATGGCAAAGCATAGAGTAGTGATCGAATTGCCATCTGACTTTGGGTCATCTTCCCCCTGTCAATTCGCCCTGCCCGCTGGTTAAAAATTTCTCTTAAGACGAAGTAGATTAAAACCGGGCGGATGAATTCCATCGTAACAAAATATTCAGATATCCCATGATTTAAGAACATCATGAATAAATTGCCCCCAACGATACCTGAAACGATCAACCATTTGTTTGTACGGGGAATTCTGCCGCTTCTTAATTTTAAGATTTTCTGACCACTTTCCTGTTCTGGTGCTTCAGACATACTGTTAGAATCGGCGATGATATATCGCACCGAGTACAGCATGAATTCGAGCGTAATAAAAAAAAGGAGGTATTGCAGCCAGTGATGATGATAAGACATAGCAATTGCTTGTTGTGTGAACACTGGATACACCGCAAACAACATTGCTGCCCCGGCTGCCTCACGTCGGCGATTTTTCCATACCGCAATTAGCACACGATAGAATGCCCAGGCTGATAACCATCGCAAGATCAGTGTGAAAAGCTGCCAGTTAAAAGGTTTATATCCCAAGATGGGAGCAAAAACTGAATATGTCCAGGCTGCCAGAGGTCTGTTCGTGCTAAAATAAGTCCAATATTCAGAAGTTGAGAATAACCGCCCCACCAATACAGTCTCCCAGTCATCCCAATAGAAACCCAGACCGGGTATCATTGCTCCAAATGTAATGCACAATAGAATAAAGATAACTAGTGGGACAGATAAGAATATTCGATTTAATTGTCTTTGATGAGGAAGAACCATATAGCTCACATTCTAAAATACATTGTGTGAAGAAGCAAGAAAGGGGAACAACTCAAAATGACTTGAGCCATTTTGGGTGTTTGACCTAAATCAATGACGGTTTTATATGATCACGATATATTAGATCGACACGATAAAAGAGGGAACGGATGCGGCTCTCAATAATTATTAGTTTTACATGCCTGGCGATTGTCTTTGGAACGGGTTTATCTGTGAGTAATTTTACAGTATACCTGGGTGATAATCCAACCACCTGCAATAATTGTCATGTAATGGATGCGGCTTATGAAGGCTGGTACCATGGTGGACATAAACTGGTTGCAACATGCAATGATTGCCATACCCCGCATGACTTAATTCCAAAATATTGGGTTAAAGCCCGTTCTGGATTTAACCATGTCTCGGCTTATACCATGGGGCACCTGCCCGATCCATTACGCGCTAAACCTGTATCTCGCGATATTGTCCAAGAGAATTGCATTCGCTGCCATTCAACCACCGTCCGTATGATCACAGATGGACAAAAGGATAACAGCCGATATTGTTTTGAATGTCACAGGCGTGTCGCACACGGCGAACGAGGAATATCTATTTTGCCTTACCAAGATACTCAAAAATAAAGGACTAGTGAACCAGAAACAGGAGATGTTATGAAGAAGTATCTGACCCCGACCACAGTCTATATCACAACCATCATTATTTTAAGCCTGGCAATCGTATCTTTATTAATTTTCATCAGCAATCAACCTGCCCCTAACCGAGGTGTGGCGCAAATTCAGCCGATCCAACCTTTTGAACCAGACAACTCAAAATGGGGTGTGAATTTTCCTAATCAATATTCCAGTTTTTTAAAAACGCTAACAAATAACACCCGTACAGCATTTGGGGGTTCAGAACCTTTTTCTCACCTCGAAAACGATCCTAAGCTAAAAGTGCTCTTTGCAGGAATGCCATTCAGCAAGGAGTATAATGAAGACCGCGGACACATGAATGCTCTGGCTGATGTTCGAAATACAGGAAGATTAGGACCTAATAGCCCTGCAACCTGCTATTCCTGCAAAACCGCGGATAATCCAAAACTGTGGAACGAATTAGGAATGGCTGCTTACGATAGAATGTTATTCACTCAACTTAGCCCGCGCATATCTAATTCAATAGGCTGCGCCAATTGCCACGATGCCAACAGTATGCGTTTGGTTGTGACCAATCCTGCATTAGATGAAGCATTAAAAGCTCAAGGAAAGGACTGGCGTAGTTTCACCAGGCAAGAAATGCGTTCTGTCGTATGCGCAAATTGCCATGTTGAATATTACTTTACAAAAGATGGAAATTATCTGGTATTTCCATGGAAATACGGTACCAATATCGAGGCAATGGAAAAACTTTATCAGGAAATCCAATTCACAGATTGGACTCATCCCGATTCTGGAGCTTCAATGATTAAGATGCAGCATCCAGATTATGAATTATATGTCGCAAATAGCACTCATTTCAAGGCAGGTGTGTCCTGTGCAGATTGTCACATGCCTTATACCCGAGACGGAGCAGCAAAATTTTCAAGCCATGATGTTAAGAGCCCATTAATCGACAATGGAAAAGCCTGCGCTGCCTGTCATACCGATGTCAATTATGTCTTAGAGCGTGTAACAACTTTACAAAATCAGGTTAAACAAACCATGCAAGATACTGAAACTGCGTTGGTCTCAGCCATTGATGCGATTAAAACCTCTTCAGCAAAGCCCGAAGTAGATAAAGTCAAAATAGATGAAGCCCGTCAGTTACACCGCAGGGCACAAATGCGCTGGGATTATATCGCTGCTGGCAACAGCATGGGTTTCCATAATCCTGAAGAGGCGCTGCGCATTTTGGCTTCTGCCACCGATCTGGCGCGGCAGTCTCAAATTTTAGCGCTGTTAGCAGCGGGTAAATAAACTGTAACCAAATTCTCACTCTGATTGGGAATTTATTCCTTCAGAATCTGCCTGTAGCGGAACATAATGAAGTAGAAGATTTTTCTTCGAGGAGGATTTCCGTGAAACAGGCAGATTCTTTTTTAGTTAAGATATGGGGTGCCAGAGGCAGCTACCCGGCAACTGGGAGTGAAATGAGTGAATACGGGGGCAATACGCCATGCGTCGAAGTCCAGGCAGGCGGAAAAACCATCATATTGGATTCAGGCACAGGCATTATTTCGTTGGGTAAAGACCTGCTCCGGCGATCGCTGGAACACGGTACACCGGTTGAAGTCATCCTACTCCTCAGCCATCTGCACCATGACCATACCCAAGGCTTCCCTTTTTTCTCACCAGCTTTTGTTCCAACATCAAAAATCACCGTGTATGGACCAGATTTCTTAAATTCCTCTCCAAAAATTGCGCTGACAAAAATCATGGAATCTCCATTTTTTCCTGTACCAATTACTGACCTGGGAAGCAGATTAGATTTTCATATCGTACATGAGTCGGATATGATCCTGATTGGAAAAGGGGCAGGTGGTATTATTTCTATGCCCTCCATTGAAGCGGCTTTCTATGCAGACCCGAATTTGATCCGAATTCGGATATTGCGTTCTTATGCTCACCCTGGAGGCGTGCTGCACTATCGAATTGATTATCAAGGTCATTCCCTTGTGTATGCTACAGATACCGAAGGGTACGTAAACGGGGATCAACGCCTGATTAAATTTTCGCGCGGGGCTGACCTTTTAATTCATGACGCACAATATACCGATGACCATTATATTGGTCATACCCCTGGCTCAATGGTGACCCAAGGTTTTGGGCACTCCACTACCAGCATGGCATGCCAGACTGCCAGCGCGGCAGGAGTAAAAAAGTTATGGTTATTTCATCATGCTCCAGAATACAATGACACTTTCATGAAAACTATTGGACACCGGGCAAAAGAATTATTCATCAACTCTGACATTGCACGAGAAGGATACGAAGTCGATTTATTGACGGAAATCAATTCCCATTCCAATTTTGAGCATTTTTTTGCCCAGCCTGTTCGAAACTCTGATATTTCTGCATGAGAAAAATAAATTGATACGGCACATTTAATTTTCACTTTTTCCCGTTAAACCGTATAATAAATAAGTGGCAACAGGAATTAACTGTTGGTCCTCATTATTCAATTTGGATAAATAACATGAACCAACCAGCGCAATTAGAACATGTTGCCCTTTTTTCTGGCTTGACACCTGCCCAAATGAACTGGGTACAAGAACGAGTTTATGTTCGTACATTTGCTCAAAATGTAGACATCATCACTGCTGGGACACCAGGAGAAATGGTGTTTGTAATTCTAAATGGGACCATTAAAGTATATGTTCCCCAACTCGATGGACGGCAGGTAACCGTCGCAATTCTTGGTCCTGGAGAAACAGTTGGAGAAATGAGTCTGGTGGATAGCGCAGGTCGTTCAGCCAGCGCAATCACATTGGAAGAGAGTGTGTTGCTATGGATGAACCGGGTTCATTTCAAAGAAGCCATCGAAAGTATTCCTCGATTTGCCCAGAATTTATTGAGTATCTTAACCCGGCGTTTGCGCTTATCAACTGAGCATATCCAGGCTTTGGCTGCCTTGGATGTGAATGGACGCATTGCCCGCCAATTGTTGGCATTTGCCGATCATTATGGTCGAAAATCAGATAGCGGCACTATCACCATACCGATTTGCCTGACTCAAAGCGAAATAGCCGAACTGGTCGGCGCCTCAAGAAAACGAGTTAATCAGATTATGGTTGCCTTTAAGCGCTACGGATGGATTTCGATCGATAATGAATATCACATTACCATCCTAAACCATAAAGCCCTGGCACACTTAAGCGCAAGAGGCTGATTTCTGGTCATATATAAATTATCCCGCTTTACTTTTCAACACCCTCATTCGTTCCCAGACGATAACCAAATCCACGCACCGTTAAAATGATCCTGGGTTGAGTCGGATCAGGTTCAACCTTTTGACGAAGCAACCAGATATATCGCCGTAAGGCTGCAGTATCTTCAGAGCGATAATCTCCCCATACTCCCTCGACCAGTTCCGCTTCCGATACTGCCCGTTGTGGATACCGGCTCAGATATTCAATCAAGCGATATTCAGTGGGGGTTAGCGGAATGATATCATCTCCGCGGCGCACCTCCCGCCGGTCAAGATCGATGACCAAATCACCCACCTGGACTAAATGATGAACTGAAGAAACCGCAGCGCGTCGGGCGCGAGCCAAAACTGCCTGGATGCGAGCAGTTAATTCTGCAAAACTAAATGGTTTGGTAAGATAATCATCAACACCAAGTTTAAACCCACGCAGCTTATCCGCTTCGCTAGTTTTCGCAGTCAAGAAGATTATCGGAACATCAGATAGTTCCCGTAACCTGGCTGCGACCTCCCACCCGTCCATTCCGGGCATCATTACATCCAATACAACCAGGTCAGGTTTTTGTCCATAGGCAGCGCGTAATCCTTCAATCCCATTGCTAGCAGTAATCACTTCAAAAAGTTCATTCTGTAAAAATTCTCCCAGAAAGCGCCGCAAAGTGGAATCGTCATCAATAATCAGGAGCTTATCCATTCCCTCATCTCCACATAATGTCAAAAAATATTATAGCGGATAACTACTCCTTCATAGGGATCATACTACCTGACATATTATAAGATATTAAAATAATTTGGAATTTTTAGCGCATAACAAAGAGACCTGATGTCTTTTCCATCAGGTCTCTTTGTCCTTCTATTGAGCCTTTGAGAAATAATGACACTCAATGCAATTGATGTTTTTCCCATCAACGTGTTTACTATGCACTCGATCAAACATTTGACTGGCAGACCAACTGTTTGATTTGTCCCCATGACAGCTGGCGCATAAGGGCTTATTGTTGCGGGTTGTTTTTGGAGTATATCCTAAACTTTTGAAATCCAGACGAGTTGAACCATAATGACAAGAGGTACAGGTCAAAGCATTATTAGCGGGCTGAATGGTATGATTGATTTCCATATATCGTTCAGTTTCCAGGAAACCATATCCTTTTGGCAATGTCCATCCCATCGCTGCAGCGCCAGATCGGATTGCGTTATCCATGTTACCGGTTTGAAATACGATACCCATTTTCAAGGGGATAATAAACTGACTAACTGGATCAACAGGCTGAGTGGCAGTATGATATTTGAATGGACTGATCTTGGCAGTTGAGTCGCCAATGCTTCCAAGGGGGGTTGAAAGACTGACTTTGCCGTTTACTCCCGGAATAGCTTTTTGATTCAATTCATAAAACGTTGAGTTACCATTGAAAAATTTGTAAACAGGTATTACATTCGATTGTCGTGTGATTGCTGGCTCATACAATCGTTTTACCACATCTAATTCTGACACTCTAAAATCACGATACATATCGGTTGACGTGTGCCTGGCAAAGGTAGGAATATGACAGGTCGTACACTCAATTCGAGCTGTGTGGCTGTTTAATTTTTGATTATTATGAGGACTCAGTGTGTGGCAGGAATCACATCGCATTGTTATGGCTAAATCAGTAGGTTTGAGGTCTGAACCTCGCCCGGCTATTCGATGATTCTGAGTGATATGGCAAGTCGTGCAATTAAATCCTGCCCCTCCCACAGACTTGGGCGCCATATGAACATCCACCGTTTTTGATGTGGGATTTGCAAGAATTGGCTCAATATCTCCACGTTTATTGTTCGCCCCACCACCGCCATAAGCATGGCAATTAATACAGGCTGCTTTGGTTGGTAATGAGATATTGGACAATGCGGTTTGTATATTGACTGACATTTTGGTTGGATCAGGTACCATTTTATAGACACCATTCACCAATTGTACTGTCCGTTTATATTGATCAGAATGACACACCAGGCAATCGATATTACCAAGCTGCTCAGACGATTGATCGGTGGTAGGTTTCAAACCCATTCCGACGTGACAGGTTGCACATCCGCCATCCACTACCACCCCATCCACATTGGTCATCTTTCCTAACCAGGTATTCACACCCGGATAATTGCAGAAATCGTTGAGCGAAGATATTTTTCCTCCCGTCGTCGAACCAGGCACATTGGGTGTAAAACCTGACCACTGATAATGTACAGATCCATGCATGTCTGTAACTGCTTTCAAATGACAGTTCACACAGGTTGCGCTTCCTTGATAAGTGATCAAAGTGGAATGAGGGTTTTTTAAAGTAGCCCTATCGGGAACTGCTAAAATGGGTAGGAAGAGTCTTTTTTGAGAAGGATCAGGAGTAGGTTGTTGAGCTTTTACAGAAGATATCGTCGGAATGGAGAAAAAGGCGGTTAAAATTCCAGCCAGGATCGTTATCATTAGAAAATACCTGAATATCAGGCGACGGGATAATCCGTTGTCTGTGGGCATAATACCTCCAGAATACGAAAACATGATAGAGGATCCGATAGGATCCATTAATTTTGTTTAATCTTTACCCAATGCTATGATATAAGATCGCATTTGTCAATTTTACGAACCCCTATTTTTGTCACAATTTTTCCCAATTAGCATAGTACTTCACACCTATCTTTTTCTTTGTGCTTTGGTACTACTCACCACCAGACCGGTTATTCTAATCCTAAAACGATACGACTGGCGCGAAACGCCAGCGGGGGGAGATTCTCTCGTGAGAAAAATGCCGCAGCATCCGCATCGTCTCCCGCACAAAGAACCCCCCCGATCACATGCCCCCGATAAGCGATAACAATATCGGCTCCCCGTTCATGTTCACGCCCGGCAACAATTCGCAGCAATTCGCCTATTTCAACCAACAAACCTGTTTCTTCCAGACATTCCCGAACAGCAGCCTGGAGAGGATCTTCATGAGCATTCACAAAGCCAGCTGGAAGGCTCCAATAACCGAGATAAGGCTCATTTGATCGTCTGGTAAGCAATATTTGTCCGTCTTTCTCTACCAATACCGCCACTGCAACTTTAGGATCCTCAAAATAAATCCATCCGCACTCCGGACAAGTAGGGCGCACCATCCCAAAAAGCTCTCGGTGAATAACCGGAGCTCCACATTGGACACAAAAATTCACCTGGGCATCATTCACGATTTATTCGCAATCGTAAAAGGATCGCCGCGACACCAAACAAGACGGAAGCAATGACCAACCCCACCTGGGCAACAACCAAATCATTCACATTGGTAGATTTACCAGAGATAGGCTCTCTCTCAACCGACACAGGAGGAGTCGCAATGATTTTACCCGCATTTTCAGTCGGAATTCCCAGTACTGGACCTGCGCCAGATTCAACCTTTTTGATTCCCCCCTCTGTCGGACGATGATCACCTGGAGATGGCAAAACCTTTTCTGTCGGGGCAATCTTTAATGAAGGACTGGGCGTTGGACTTTGAACTGCGGCTGGCTGAACAGGAGGTAATGATGTTGACTTTGGCGCGCTATCTTCGCCCCCGCCCATACCAGGGGGAGGCGCCATCCCTCCTCCCATTTGTGGACGAGGCATTCCTGGAGGTGGAGTTCCCCATGTTATGCCAGGAGCTGCAGGAACTGGTTGTGATTTATCGGAAGGTGATGCTTCTTGCGCCCGATATACCTCTTGCATTGGTTTCGTTGAGGTATCTGGTGCGCTCATTAATCCCACAGGTGAGGCTAAAGGCAACAGTCGAATGAAAAATGATAAAATGAACATGACCAGAGTAGTTGCGGACGCCCAAGAGAAGAAGGGAATTAGCCGTTTCTCCAACCTTGGACGCACCATCGATGGGGTAAGCGTGAAATTTCGAGGGGCTCGTCGACGAGGAGCGCTTGCCAACAATACGCGAGTTCGTTTTAAATCATCGAGTGCTTGCTGAAGACTTAATTGGTCAGCTAGTTTTTTCTCGAACTGATCACGGTCGCGTTGAGGCAACTGGTTATCCAGGTAAGCAGAAAGTTGTTCCCATTCGCGATCGGTTATCTGGTTACTCATACGTTTTGTCTCATCTACCATCCAGACGCATTTCAGCCGGTAAAAGTTCCAAATAATGACTTAAACATTCTCTTAATCGCAACCGTGCCCGCGCAAGCCGGGATTTTATCGTACCAAGCGGCTTTTCAATCACATTCGCAACTTGCTGATAATCTAACCCTTCGATATCCACCATTAAGGCTACCACTCGAAATTCAGGAGGAAGCCCTTCCAGGCATTGTTGAATCGCTCGATCCAATTCTGCGCGCTCGACCATTTGCTCTGGAGACGGATCACCATCTTTCAACCACTCGGGGCTCTCAATTTCTTCATCATATTCATCTACAGGCTTTAGAGGAACGGATGGGTGGCGTTTTCTATGCCTTAATTCATCATAACTGGCATTGGTCACCATCCGTAGAACCCAGGCTTTGAACGAACCACCCCGAAAACTGCTTAAACTGCGATATGCTGAAAGAAATGCCTTCTGGGTTACATCTGCAGCAACATCACCATCCGAAACCATACGATATGCGAGGTTATATGCCATATCCTGATAATGTAAAACCAGTCGATTAAACGCCTCCAGATCCCCTTTCTGCGCCGCTTCCACCAGATATGATTCATCCATTTCCTAATTTTAACGCACTTTTGACACGATCATCTGAAATACAATCGGAAAGAATCATATATATCTTCAGACGCTCGGAAAAGTCGCTTTTTCAGATAATCTTATTCCCCTGTCTACACTGATGTTAAATTTGAATTATAATGATTTCATCTTGACATGGAGGTAAATCATGACTGCGAAATTACCAACTGTTCACCCAATAACCGAACCCCCTGGATTTCATTGGTTTGGATATTACGATAAATTCCAGGTCGATCCATCTGGACGCTTTGTGCTTGGGATGCAAGTCGATTTCGAGCACCGTTCTCCCCGCAGCGAAGATATCATCCGAATCGGATTAATTGACTTACAAGACAACAACCGGTGGACAGAGCTTGGCACAAGCCGCGCATGGGGATGGCAGCAGGGATGTATGCTGCAATGGCTGCCCGGTTCAGAGACCAAGGTAATCTGGAATGACCGGTTTGGCGACCACTTTGGCTGCCATATTCTCGATATTCAAACCGGTGAAAAACGCCAATTACCCGGTCCAATCTATACCATTACCTCTGACGGAAAAACCGCTTTCTTTCCTGATTTTCGCCGCATTCAACATTGCCGCCCGGGTTACGGCTATGCAGGCATACCAGATCCTAATCGAGATATCCTGGCGCCAGAAAATGCGGGTATCTGGCGAATCGATTTAGAAAGTGGGGAAATAAACCTCATCTTTTCACTAGCGGATGTAGTAAAAATTCCTTATCCCCACGGAGATTTCAACAAAGCCACCCATTGGTTTAACCATCTCCTGGTGAATACGGATGATACGAGATTGGAATTTCTACATCGTTGGCGCAATCCTGGACAAACCGGGTTTGACACCCGTATGCTGACCATTGATTTTGAAGGGAAAAATCTGCATGTAGTTGACGATTATGGGTATACATCTCATTTCATCTGGCGAGATCCCAGGCATATTCTGGCGTGGGCATGGCATCCAACACACAAAGATGCCTTCTATCTTTATGAGGATCGCGACCAGCTTAAAACAGCAGATGATGTGGAAGTTGTTGGATTAGGAATTATGACTGTTAATGGTCATTGTACCTATCTTCCAGGTAATAAGTGGATCTTAAACGATACATACCCTGATGAAAACAATTTGCAACACCTTTACCTCTATCATATTTCTACCGGAAAAAGAGTTGAACTTGGTTCATTTTATGCTCCGCCTGCATATCGAGGAGAATGGAGATGCGATTTACATCCCCGCGCAACGCGAGATGGACAATTCGTTTTGATTGACTCGGCTCATGCGGGTACCGGAAGACAAATGTACATCATTGACATTCGAGAAATCATCGGCGCAGATATTGGATGAGAAAGGGTAGGAAGTCTTAACGCCATATTACTGGTATTTAATTGGTATGGGATGATATTTTTAAACACATTAAAAAACAACATCCAGGATATTTCGCCTGGATGTTGTTATATGTATATACAAAAGATTTACTTCTTCATCTTCGCCATTTGCTCTTTCAAGTTATCATTGGCGAGTTTATTGAGCGCTTCGAGTTCTTTCTTCACATCCGGATAAGGTTCTGCAACGAGTTTCGCCATTGTCTTGGCAACTTCATCGCGCACAAATCCATATCCAGGAGCAGAGGGCTCAAATTTTGAATACTTCAGCAAATCGAAGGAAGTTTTATAAGCCGGATCTTTTTCAAAATAATCTTTCAGACCTTCTGCCACACTGGCGCGAACTGGGAAGTATTGGCTGACCTTAGCCCAGGTTGTCTGATTTTCTTTGGAAGTGTAAAATTTGACGAACAGCCAGGCTGCAAGCTCACGCTCAGGAGTCGATTTCGGGATAGCCACACTGCCGCCATAAACATTCATTGCCGGTTCTTTGCCCGTAAAGGGAATTGCCCCAACACTCCATTTATGTCCAGCGCCATCTTTCACTGCTGAAGCATAGAATGGCAATCCTGAACTGGAACCGACAGCAAAGAGCAATTTTCCCGCTCCAAAATCTGTCTGATCGGCGTATGCCTTGCTGACTACAGTTGCGCATCCACTCTTGAACAAATCCTGCATATAGGTCCAGGCTTTAACAGCAGCATCACTGTTGTAGGTGTACTGGTTATTCTTCGCATCAAACACTTCCCCGCCAAACGCAAACGTCCAGGAGGCAAAACGGGAAGCATCGATACTCAATTGATATCCCATCGATCCCTGGGCTTTTGCTTTTGAAAAGGGTGTTTTTGCCGCTTTACAAGCCATTTCCTTAAATTGTTCAGGAGTCTTCGGAGGTTCTTTGTAACCCATTTCAGCTAACCAATCAATGTTGTAATATAACACTTCCATCGAACGGTTGGGAGGAAAACCAAGGCGCGCATTGCCAAAACTCGGATTCACATCCTGCGCCCAGAAGCCAGGGAAAAAGTCTTTCTGATCTTCTGCAGGTAAACCCCATTTCTGGCTGTTCACGAGCGGATTCATATCGATCAAGGCACCATCCAGTTGATAGGTAGCAAAATCGTTCTGGTAACCCACGATCAGACCCGGTACGTCAGGGGTATTGAAGATAGGAAGCAGCTTCTTGGTGATATCTGAGTATGAACCCTGATATTCGCCCTTTACGGTAATCCCATATTTATTTGTCTTGTTGAATTCATCGAACATTTTCTTGAGGGCTTCTTCGCGGTCCTTGGTATGGTTATGCCAGAAAATCACCGTTTGACCCTTGGGATCAACATTCTCATAATTACGCCCACCGGTGGCACTGCCAGCCCCAGGCTGACCGGGTTGACAAGCGCTGAGCAGCATGGCTCCAATTAAAACAAACAAAAAAACTAAACGAAACATATTCTTGTTCATAAAAATCTCCTCCAACAAAAAGTATTAATCAATAAAAGTTTTTAAACACAGCAATTGAAAATACGACTTAACCACCTCCTTGCATCGTTTATCCTTTTAATCCAGTCGTGGCTATCCCTTCTGTAAATTGTTTTTGAGTCAGAAAATAAAGCAGCAGAACAGGGATAACGGTGATCACAGAACCAGCCATTAAGTAATGAGTCTCAGGTCCTGCCTCACTTACAAACATCCACAAACCTACCATGATGGGGCGCCAGACATCCGTTGTTGTCACGAGAAGCGGCCACATAAATGCATTCCACGAACCGATAAAGCTAAATAACACAACGGTCATTATAGGCGCTTTGCTGATCGGCAGCACAATTTGAACCAGAAATCGCAGATGTCCAGCTCCATCCATTCTGGCTGCATCCCATAATTCATCCGGTATTTTTGCAAAAAATTGACGCAGCAAGAAGATACTAAAAGCATTTGCCATAAACGGTATCGTCAATGATTCAAGCTTGTTGAGCCAGCTTCCGCCCGGTAACGGCAGGATCGATCCGCGAATCATCAAAAAGTTCGGAATAACAGTCACCGATTCGGGTATCATTAGTGTGCTCAGCAACACAGCAAAAATTAAATCCCGACCCACAAATTTAATACGCCCGAAGGCATATCCCGCCAGGATAGAACTGAAGAGCAGACCCGCCATCGTTGTTCCGCTGATAACAACGGTATTCAAAAAATATTTCTCGAACCGGGCTTGTTCCCATGCCCATAAATAATTCTTAAACTGGGGAAATGCAGGCAGCCATACCCGATTGATCGTTTCACCCAAGGTCATAAATGAAGTGGAAATCATCCAGAAGAAGGGAACCATTGCAACAACCGCCCCAACGATCAATGCGGTATAAACCAGAAACCGCCCAAACAGGTAGTTACGAACGACCACACTCAGGTTTGGACTTTTGGAGGACCGGGTAAATGGTAAAGGAGAACTCCGATCAACCATAAAACACCTTCTCTGAAAACATTCGGTTTTGCAGGTAGGTCAATCCGGCAATTATTAAGAAAAGAATTACCGCCTGGGCTGCGGCATAACTGTAACTATTTAATTTATAAAATGTATCAAAAATGGCAATACTGGCTACATCTGCTGTCCCTTGCGCAGATGGCAAACGCATGACATAAATATGGTTGAACGCTTTAAATGTCCCAATAAATGCAACCAGGGCAAGATAAAAAGTAACCGGAGAGATGAGAGGAATTGTGATATGGCGAAACATTTGCCACTGATTTGCTCCATCAATATCCGCTGCTTCGTACGTTTCTTTGGGGATCGATCCCAAACCCGCCAGGAAAATGACCACATTATAGCCAACAAAAGTCCAGATACCATAAATAATTATTGAAACTAACGCCATACTGGGTCCAGCCAGATAACCTTCTACATTCAAACCAAACATCACGTTGATAAAAGGTCGAGATTCCATCAGCCATTTCTGGGGCTGCAAGCCAAAAAGATGTAAGAATTGATTAACAACTGAAAATCTCTCCTGGCTAAAAAGGTCGCGAAAAACGACGGCGGTAGCGACACTGGGTGTGATATAAGGCAGGAAATACAGCATTCTTAAGAATTCTTTTCCCCGGATTTTTTGAAATAAAAGGTAAGCGATCACCAACCCCAAAATTAATTCTACCGGAACAGTCCCTAATGAATAAAAAAAGGTAACCGGCAGTGAATTTAAGAATCGTTTGTCGCCACTTGCCAGCATCCGCTCCCAGCCCATCAGAAAGGCAAATCCAGCTCCCAGCAAAACCAACGCACTGATTACACCAACAACTAATTTGCGGTTGCTCATCGATTGCAATGCGTGATTCCAGATATAAAATGCCAGAACCAAAAAACCAATCCCAGCAATCACACTCAACAAACCCAACCAATCTCCCACCGCTTTTTGAAAGTTTCCAATTCCAACCCAATCCCGGCTGACAGGGCGCCAGTTGATGACACTCATGTAGAGCGAGTATAAGATGGGAAATAGACCAAACACACCAATAATCAAGACTGCTGGAGCAATAAACAAATAACCCGCAATATTTTCGCGGATTATCAGACTGCTCATTTTTTTCCTATGTTTTCGAGCAAGTGGGGGGTTCATTATTAAATCCGTCAAATTTCCCTCTCTGCACGATTAATAAACCACATATTCGCCAAAGAATTGAACAATGCAAACTATATTAACCAATTTTTCTCTCCAATGGTTAAATTAGCGTAAAGATTATATTAACAAATAAATTTGGGAACATTTCTTATATATTATAACGAGAGACTGGGTTTGAGTAAAGAAAATGAAAAATATGCTCCGATTTACCAGGAAGATTTATATAAAAGTTATAATATATGAGCGCAGTTTGAAATCCTGTATATAAATTTTATATTTTTATGAATTCCCTAATGAAATCGATATCTTATAAGATTCTGCACACTTTCGCCTTCAGCCTTTTTTTGCTAATTTCTTTTTCCGCCTGTTTACCTGAATACCCAAGCATCACTGACCGCATCCTGATCAGCCAGGTTTTAGCAGGAATTGACGGAAATAACAATTATGAATTTATTGAGCTATACAATCCTGGCAATGACCCTGTTGACTTAAAGGGTTGGACTCTTTTTTATAAACAGCCTGGTATTCAGAATGAGTTGATTGTATTTCGATGGAAAGATACTTCCTTCGTTCCTGCGCAAGGACATTATTTACTGGTACGCAATGGCGAGAGCGTGGGTTTGACGCCTGATGCGGAGTTTGAACAATCCATCAATGTATTCGATGGTGGATTACAGCTTCAACGATCAGATAAAACGATCGCCGATCGCGTCGGTTGGGGGAAAGCGCCAGATGGTTATTTTGAGGGCGGTCCAATAATTGGCTTCGAAAACGGAATTTCTCTTGAGCGACTTCCTACTGGATCACAAGGAAATTCACGAGATTCAAACAATAACGTTCGTGATTTTAAGCTTGTCCGTCCACCTGAGCCTAGAAATACCGGAAGTATGCTCACACCATTCAAGGATAAACGCCTGGCAATTACAATAGACACTCCCGATACGGTCGAATCTGGGGCTATTTTTAATTTGCTGGTATCGGTATCTAACCAGACAGACATTGAAGTCAACTCAGTTCAAGCCCTGATCCCCTTGCCAGCTTCATATCAAACCAAATCATTACCCGCCAATGTTACCCGAGAAGGTAATGAGCTGAAATGGACAATTCCTAAATTATTTATCGGTGAATCCCGCCAGATCTACATCCCTATCCAGGCGCCTTACACATTCGGTACCTTTTCCATCAAAGGGTATCGAGTTCATGCTCAAAACTGGAATGAATATGCTTTCGGTAGTCCGCGTTTGGTAAAAATCGAAGGTGGTATTGTGCCAATTTCAGCAGCCAGGGCACTCACACAGGCAGAACTGATCATTGAAGGCACTGTAACCATGTATACGGGAGGATATTTTGCTGGCGCAAATAACACAAAATTTTACGTCCAGGATGAAACCGCCGGGATCCAGGTGCAGGTTTTTGGCGGTCAGGGAAAAGTCAGCGTCAAAATAGGCGACCGGGTTCGAATCCGAGGAAAGATCGATATTTACCGAGACGCGGTAGAAATAATCCCCATTAAAGTTCCTTATGATGTTCAAGTGCTTGAGCCAACAACGGAAAACCAGCCGCCAACTCCATTACCGGTAGAGATCAGCCAAACAACAACTGATCGGGATACCTTGCCCGGAAGATTGATCCAGGTGGAAGGTGCAATTTCACGCTTGCAAGAAATGAATTACAACTATGATATAGACCTGCTAGATAAAAATGGCAATAAAATCAGCTTATATGTCGATAAACAGACCAACATCAAGATCGATCACCTCGAATCCGGTCAAATGCTGCGGGCAACCGGCATCTTCGAGGGTCGTGATGCAAAATGGGTGCTTTACCCCCGACTCCAAGAAGACCTACAAGTCATTCACAATGACCCGCTGCAGATTGAAGTAAAACTTCCGCTTACGGTTACTTCTGATGAGACTTTCACAGTTACTTTTCGGATTTCGAACAATACTACCGATCAAATCCTGAGAAATATCCAGGTTACAGCTCCCTTACCAGAGGGACCTGCCCAAGTCGACCAAATCCTGGATGGGGGGATAATCCAATCGAACCAGCTTCGTTGGGTCTTGACAGAATTACCACCAAAATTAAGCCGGGATTTGCGATGTTCTGTAAAAGCAACCTCATCCGATGGATATATAACGATTGGCGGTTACACTGCAATCCACGAGGGTGATCCTTCTCCTGTAACAGGAATTGTCCGTCATACCTTCGTGTCAACCAGAGTGCCTATCTGGGCAATTCAAGGCGCAGGCTTTCGTTCACCATATGCTGGATTAACATTAGCCACTCAGGGTGTAGTCACTGGGATATTTCCAGGTTTGAGCGGTTTCTGGATCCAAAATCCACAACCCGACGAGGATCAGCGAACTTCAGAAGGCTTGTTTATATATTCAGGAGCGAACCAGCCTCAAATCAACCCGGGAGATCTGGTAGAAGTCAATGGAATCGTGCGGGAAATTAGCGAACAAACCTCGCTCATTATCGGAAACTCAGCAGATGTTAAAATCCTTCAAACAGCACACCCCCTTCTGGAGCCGGTTGAGCTAGATCCGCCCGATCGTCAGAGAGAAGCAGACGTGTATTTTGAAGCTCTTGAGGGGATGTTTGTCAAGGTCAGTGGTCCGGCGCGCTCTGTTTCGCCGACCTCTCATTATGGTGAATACGTCATTGTTACCCCTCGCCATCCGGTAACCCGTCTTTACCAGGGACAGGATAATGGATTTGCCATCATGGTCGATGACGGCTCAAACATTACCTATGGCGATAGTTCAAAATTACCTTATAAGATTACTACTGGCGATACAATCAGCAATTTGATCGGTCCGCTGGCATATACTTTTAATCGATATAAAATAGAACCTGTAAATATTCCAGAAATTGTCTCGAATCCAACAAAGCCCCAACCACTCGCCTCGCTGAAACCGGATGAATTTAGTTTGATGACCTGGAATACCCTCAACCTGTTTGACTTATTCGATCCTCATCCTGCTGATCCCGCAAAACCAACGCCTGAGCAATATCAACGCGATATAAAGAAAGTGGCTGCTACAATCGTTGCTTCAGGGCTGCCTGTTGTGATAGGATTACAAGAAGTTGAGAACCTAAAAGTACTGCAAGATATTGCCGACCAACCTATCCTGGCGCCTTATAGCTATCGACCGATTTTAATTGAAGGCAGCGATAGCCGCGGTATTGACGTGGGGTTCTTGATACGGGGCGATCGGGCAAGAATTATCGAAAGCAAAGCGTTTCCCGACACATCAGGCTTGTTCAGCAGACCACCTTTGATGGTGCGCATCCAGGCTCAGACCAGCCAGGGAGTCAATGAATTATTCGTTATCAACAATCACTTCTTATCGATGAGCGCAGGGGTGGAAGCGACGGAGACCCGCCGTCTTGGACAGGCAAACTGGAATGTTAAATTGGTCAAGGATATATTAGAAAAATCACCCAACGCGAATGTAGCAGTCATGGGAGATCTAAATTCTTTTCTAAACTCTAAGCCAATCAACGCCTTGCGCGCTGTTCCACTAACCCATGTTTCTGACCGGGTGCCGGTTGAAAATCAATATACCTACATTTTTCAAGGAGAGTCCCAGGCGCTTGATCACATTCTGGTGTCCACAAACCTGGCAAACCTGATACGCCGTGTAGATATCCTGCACTTGAACGCAGATTTTCCACCCCCCGACCCTAATGACGAGTCGCCGATTGGAAAATCTGATCATGATCCTATCATCGTTACTTTTTCACTCACACCGCCTTCTAAATAATCATCCGCCCATAACTGTTTATGACGTAGACAAAGGAGAATTTTCAACAATGAACGAACCTTTCCCTGCTCTCTTTCTTTCAGAAAAACTATGACCCAGTCTGATCCATTCTCCGCAGGATTGATACAGCGCTATCTGCTCGGCGCCCGCCCACGCACTCTGCCTGCCTCTATCGCGCCCGTAATGGTAGGATGTGGATTAGCACTCTCAATTGGTACGTTTAAACCCCTGCCAGCATTGGCTGCGTTGATCGTTGGGGTAATGATCCAGATTGGTACCAATCTGATTAACGATGTCATTGATTACCTCCATGGTACCGATCATGCCGGAAGATTGGGTCCCATGCGGGTAACCCAGGCTGGCTTACTTTCTCCGCGCCAGGTCTGGATAGGTGTGATTTTCAGTTATGGCGTCGCTGCATTGGCAGGTGTGTATTTGATTGCAGTAAATGGAATTTTGGTAATTGGCATTGGCTTTTTGTGCTTGGCAGCAGGGATCTTGTATTCCGTGGGTCCTTTTTCCATGTCGCGCACTGGCTTAGGAGATCTATTCGCCATTCTTTTTTTTGGTTTTGCGGGAGTATGTGGCACTGTATGGGTGGCAAGTGGTGAAGTACCTTTTGCTGCATTACCAGCAGCATTGTGTATCGGCGTTTTAGTTGCTAATATTTTGATTGTTAACAATATTCGTGATATCCAAACTGATCAAAAAGCTGGTAGAACCAACATCGCCATCCGTTTTGGTCGAAAAACTGCTGAGACCGAATATGCGCTTTTCCTACTGTTGGCTTATACCATTCCACTCGCTTGCGTGATCACCTCTATCTTTCCTGTCACGACCTTGCTATACATGATATCGGTTCCAACCGCTTACAAATTATTCCAGGAATTGTGTTCGACCCCTGCCGGCAGAGGGTTAAATATAGTTTTGGCGAATACTGCGCGACTATTACTGGTTTATGCCGTTTTGCTTTCAATTGGATTTTCGATCTCCAGCTTTTTTTAACGAACCAGTAATTAATTTAATGGCGCTTTCCCCAGTGGATCGCCATAGTCCCGAACATTCTCCGCCTAAATTGGATATCCTTAAAACCAGCATCTGCTATTTTATTCGCCAAAAGTTCAGCATTCAAAAAATTTTCTGTGGATTGGGGTAAATACTGATAAGCCTCTGCCTCACCCGCAATCCATTTTCCCAGCAATGGAATCACAAAACGAAAATATAACTCAATCAACCAGCGGAAGGGTCCTGGTTGTGGGGGAGTAGTATCCAGGCTAACCATCCTGCCCGATGATTTTAATACACGCGCTTGCTCGCTCAATGTCTGCCCAAGATCCGAAACATTGCGGAGTAAGTAGCCAGAAATAACACCGTGAAAAGTGTGATTCCCAAAAGGTAAATATTGAGCATCGGCAATAACCCAATTCACTAGCTTTCCTCCCGGACGGTCTTTCCCTACCGCGATCATCTCAGGAGTAAAATCGCTGGCAACCACCAATGTATCCGGATACTGCATGAGGATTTCAAATGCAATGTCGCCTGTCCCGCTTCCCAGATCGAGTACCAAAGCCTGTTGTGGGAGTTCCAGCCGCTGGATAGCCTCTTTTCTCCAGGAAAGATCAAATCCAAATGTCATCAGGCGGTTAAGCAAATCATAGCGCCTGGCGATGCGCCCAAACATTTTCTGTACTCTCTTGCCACGTTCGTCAGTAGAAAATCGCTGCATGAAACACCATTAGCTTACAAACTGCCACGGACATAACCGCCGGTTCAGGTAATCCGCAGTGTAATATAAACCCAGCCCGAGAAAGCTCATCGCCAGGATACCCGCATACATTTTCGAATAATCAAACAGAGTGCTTCCGTAAAGATAAATGTAATACCCCAGCCCTTTTTCGGTAGCGACCAGCTCGACAATGTATAAGACTGCCACAGCCGTTCCTATCGACTGGCGTACTGCGGTCAGGATAGCCGGCAGGGTTGCCGGTAGATAAACAAAGCGAAATAACGCTCGACGTCCAGCACCAAGGCTGCGCACTGAATAAATTAACTCTGGACGTATGGCTGCTGCCTGGTCTCTAACTAGAACAAGGACTTGAAAAAATAAAATTAAGAAAATCATAACGATTTTCGACAAATCATTAATACCTAAAAAAAGTACTACAATCGGCACAAAAACCACTTTGGGAATGGGATATAAAAGATAAATCACCGGGGCAAACCTTTCATCCCATCGTTTCGATTGTCCCAATACCAATCCTGCTGGCGCTGCGAAGACGACCGATAAAGTTAAAGACGCCAGAACCCGCCAAAAACTATAAAGAAAATGTTCTCCTAGTGGTCCAGGAAATTGTCGAAAAAATTCAAGGAAGACAACCAGCGGAGATGGAAGGATTGGTCTTTGTATGAACCATGCTAATAATTGCCAGAATACCAACAACCCGGCAACAGCAAGAAGAATCGAACTGCGTTTCACAAAGACGCCTCCAACAAATTGCGTAAACGCTCACATACCTGCCGAAATTCTGGAGTGCCTTGATAACCGGGTCGATTAACTCCAGGGTTTTCAATGACAAGCGGGACAGAATTTGGTGTTTTTCCCAATACCAGGCATTTTTCACCCATTAATACAGCTTCTTCTATCGAATGCGTAACCAGAATCATAGTCAGGTTTTGTTGTTGAATAAAATTACGAATCAAAAACTGCAATGTCTCCCGAGTTGCGGCATCCAGCGAAGCAAATGGCTCATCCATCAGTAATAAATCCGGGTTTAACGCGAGTGTGCGAGCAATTGCAGTTCGCTGACGCTGTCCTCCCGATATTTGGGCGGGATAAGCTGACACCACCGAAGACAATCCCAGGGTATCGATCCATTCTGTGGCACGCTGTTGAATATCCATCATCGGCTCATCTTCAGGAGCATGCCTGCCATCCGGACCATAAAACTGGCGCATACGCAAGCCCAAACAGACATTTTCTCGAACTGTAGCCCAGGGCAGCAATCCATAATCTTGAAGAATCAAACCAGTTCGAGGACGGGGGCGGGTTAATCTGGTGCCTCCTATTTTTACCACGCCGGAGGAGGGAAATCGCAAACCTGCTAAAAGATACAGCAAGGTGGTTTTTCCACACCCTGATCTGCCAACCACTGCCCATTTTTCACCCGGTTTCACCTGCCAGGAATAGTCTTGAAATAACTCTTTTCCCCGTTGATAGGAAAATGAAACCTGATCCAGCTCAATCATTGCCAACCAGCCACACTAGGGTAAAAAGGAGGAATTAACCGTAGATGAATACGGAAGACTATCTTTGATCAAGCCGCGGCTTTGCGCCCAGGTTAAAGAATCCATGAATTGGGCTTCACTAGGGACAGAAGCTTTAGGAAAATCCGGTATTACATACTTTTCTAGTATTTCGGGCGGGGCAAATTTTTTATCAATCATTATTTGTTTATATTTCGATTTGTTTTTATTGATTTCGGAAACCGCCTGTTCAACCGCTTTCAATACTGCCTTAACCTCTTGGGGTCTTGTCTTCACCATTTCAGTGCTGAATGTCAATACACTATGGCTGACTTCCGGGTAAGTTGTGTCATCAATAACGACAACTGCTCCCGCTTGGATCGCAATACTGGCAGTCGGATCTGGTAAAACGGCAGCTTTTAATTGCCCCGATGAAAGTAATCCCAACCGATCCGGAATTTTTGGGACTCCAATTTTCTTTATATCAGATGAAGATAATCCCGCTTTATTAAGAACTCGATCGGTTACATATTCGATCACCGTGCCTTCAGAGACACCAATTGGCACTCCTTTCAAGTCTGCGGGAGTTTTAATCCCGCTATCTTTAGCAGCCAGAATGCGAAACAAGGGATATTGCGGCGTGGCAACCCGTAAAAATCGCACGACCGTTGCTCTGGGCTGATTTTGATTCAAGACCATGCTGGCGACCAGTTCGTTTAACATCCCATCCACCTGACCTGCCTGGAACAATTGATCGCGCTCAGGCGCAGAACCAACGGTGATTAACTCAACAGTTATTCCGTTAGCTCGAAAATAGCCCTGGTCTTCCGCAACAAAAAGAGGCAAAGAATCTAATATGCCCAATACTGCAATGCGCACAGGACGCCCCTGCATTGAAGACGAAACACAACCAGCTAAAAAGAATAGCGTGAGAAAGGAAAAGATATAGAATCGATATTTCATATTAACACCTGTTACTCATGATTCTAACACACGCGCCACTCCAGGATGTTTGGGCACAAGCCTCGTATAAACCTTGAAAAGAATGAACAACAAGTTAAAGCGTCCAGGGGACGGGAAGCCGTCCCCTGGACGCTCTGACTTCATTCCCCCTTTCCCCCTACCCCTTCCCCCTTTAAAGGGTATAAAACTGCTCTCAAGATAATTCTTGAGAAAGACGAATGAAAGCAAATGATTATTCCGCTGCCCATACTTTAATGTTTTATTGATCATCCGTCTATATGAGATATATTTATTTATTTCTAAAGTAATTACGTAGATTAAGTTAATTAAATTACTTATCCATTCGCCTTTTCTTCAGGCGGTTCAATGAGCAATAATCCCTTCTTAATCGCAAATCGAATTAACTCACTCTGATTGTGCAGACCCAGTTTCCTCATCAAATTCAACCGGTGAACCTCAACGGTCCGTGGACTGATTAATAGCTGAGCAGCAATATCCGCGCTGCCCAACCCTTCCGCAACCAGTTGGAATACTTCGCGCTCCCTGGGAGTCAATTGATCCAGGCTATCTTGCGCTATTTCTTCATTCTTGCGGATATACGCATTGATCACAAATTCAGAGATGGATGGGCTCAGATACTTTTTCCCTTCGCTCACCTCATGCAACGCTTTAAGGATTTCTGAAGGAACAGAATCCTTTACAATAAATCCATCTGCGCCCATCCTTAATGTTTCTAAGACATAAGGTTCCGTGCCATACATCGATAGGATGATCACTTTGGTTTTTTTCGCGGATTGTTTCACTTTTCGCAATACATCAATTCCACTTACCACAGGCATCCGCAAATCGAGCAATAAGATGTCAGGTTTTAGTCGACTGACCAAATCAAGGGCTTCTTTGCCAGTAGATGCTTCTCCAATTACTACAAAAAATGGGTCTTCTTTTAATATATCGATCAGCCCTCGCCGAATGGCAGGATGATCATCTGCCAGTAATATCGTATGTCTCATAGGATGTTTCCCTTATTCTTCGTTTCAGTGGTAAGTCTGCTTCGATGGTTGTCCCCTTTCCAGGAGCAGTGATTATCCGTAATTCACCACCAACTATGGAAGCCCTTTCGATCATACCGGTTAAACCGCTTGAATTACCACGCCGAATTACCTCATCATAGTCAAACCCTTTTCCCTGGTCTATTACCACAATAGATAAAACTTGATCCTTCAATGTAATTTTTACATCAAGCAGGTGTACACCTGAATACCTGGCGGCATTAGTCAGAGATTCTTGAATGATGCGATAAGCGCTCACTTCTATTTCAGGAGGCATCCTTTTATTCAATCCTGAATAGATAAAATTTACCTCCACCTGAGTACGCTCAGAATAACGGGTGAAATACCACTCAAGCGTTGGCAAAAGACCCAGATCATCCAATATACGGGGTCGTAAATCCAAAGATAAATTTCGAATTTGAGACATGATATCGCTGACCACAGCCTGTCCTAACAGAATTTGATCAATCAATTTTTCGCTTTGCAGCAGCTTACATTTTTCAAGGATGAATTGCAGTCCGGTTAACTGTTGCCCTATTTCATCATGAAGTTCATTTGCAAGATCTCGTTTTTCTGCCTCTTGAATTTCTACCAAGCGGTTTGAGAGCATCCGCAGGCTCTCGCGACTCTCCTTCACCTGTTCAAATAAGAGCGCATTTTGGATAGCAATAGCCGCTGGTATAGCGATAATTTTCGCTAATTCGATGTGCTGGGGTAAAAACCCTCCCGCTTCATCCTTTCCCAACGCAAAACAACCGATTACCTGATCATTTATCACCAGTGGAACACATAAGTAACTTACAGAATCTGCATTGCCAGGTCGTATTTTTGCTGTTGGAGGCTGATCAAGGTTGCTTGCATGAACAATTTGCTTCTTGAAAAATACTATCTCCAGTTCTTTTAATATTTTTTCTCGTTTCCCAATGGGTATGGGTTGACCGCGCCCACTGATTCGCCCCATTTTATCGGGAATGTAATCATGCATGCTATCGTCATGATCTATCAATATCACCTGCCCAAAATGAAAAGGTATAGAATATTTTAATACACGTAAAAAGATAGCCAGTACACCACCAATATCCAATGATTTACCCATTTCGATGCCTGATCTGACCATCACATCAATTCTGCGCTCTGCCTCTTTCTGCCCGGAAATATCCTGTGCAACAACTTGTAAAGCGGGTTGGTCTTGATATAAATAAGGAACAATAATACATGCCACATCCAGATGGCGCCCTTCCATATCACGCCAGATATACTCTCCCTTGATTTGAAGATATGGCAAAGCCTCGTCCTTATCATCCATATTGAGTAGATAGAAGCGCTCTTGTTCATTATCGGTGAGAAAATTCTTAAAACTCATCCCAATTACAGCATCAGGAGAAGTAGCTCCCAACATTTTTGCGCCAGCCGGGTTGATATACGCAATTTGACCGCCCGCCAGAATCATGACCAGGTAAGGAGACAATTCAACCAACAACCGGTAGCGCTCCTCGCTTAGCCGCAGACGCTCCTCAATCTGCAAACGTTCGGTGATATCAATGATCGTGCCAATTAATCCCCAAGAATTTTGATATAGAGTCGAATTCCCATAAAAGTCCACGTAGAGACGTTTACCACTAGAGTGCCTGATTTTAACCACCCAATGGAAAGGCTGATTATCCACTGCACACTGCTCAACTTTTGATTGAAAAACCTTCCAATCATCGATGTCAAAGAACTCCTTTGGAGCTTTTTGTTTGATGATTTCATCCAGGGAATAACCAACGATATCCGCAAAGGTTTGATTAACAAAAACAAACCGATCCGACTGGTAGAGATATACTCCCACTCCCGATTTTTCCACAAGGTCGCGAAACTGGCTGATTGATTCAAGGAGTTGCTTGGTTCGATCAAACACTTGGTTCTCAAGCTCTCTGTTTAGCCGGGTAAGTTCTAGCTGAATTTCCTTAAATCTGGTTGTCTCATGAAAAACCAAAAGGTACCCAATAATACCAATCCTTCTTTTCTCAACCGGTTGAATTGTCATTTCATAGCTCGCTACTCTATCGCCGGTCGATATTTCAACGTCAATTACTTTTTTTTGTTTATTCACCTGTATTTCACTGAACAGCACAAGCTGTTGTGGAAATATATCACGAAGGTTAACCCCATAAATGTTCTTAAAATTCTTCCCAATTAACTTAAACGCTGCCTGATTAAATGCCATAACATCCAGTTCATCGCTTACAACCATCATACCGTCATTCATTTGGTCAATCAGGGTTTGAGTCGCAATCGGCACCAGGTTAAACAATCGATTGCGAAAGAGACTCCAGGAAAATAACCCGCATGACATAAAAAAACCCAAGGGTGTGAAGTCAATTTCTACACCTGCAAATAGATCAAAAACATACACAACATTAATAACAAAGGGAAGCAGCGCTCCCAATAGCACACCAACAGATTGAATGCGATATTTAGCGGAAAAGCGTAAGAAAGCATAAACAATCACCCCAGAGCCAATTAATACCAGGCTGTATGAATAAGCAACATGCATCCAAAAATAAAGGGTAAATTCAGCTCGTTGGATTTGCAGATCGCCTATCTGCTCAAAAACAATCGACGACCAAAAGCTCCCCGTAAAAACATGAAAAAGAGTATGCAGGGGTATGATAAATAAAACCAGGCGGACTGGTAAACTTAACCAATGGGTTATACCCGTAAACCGACTGGCTAGAAACACCCAAAACACTGGCAGAGTTACCACACCAAGATAACCGATCTTGTTCCAAATGATTTTTATTTCAGGATCAGAGGTTATCCAATCTAGCACCGATGTACAAAGCCAGATGAACATACTTACCATCACCCAGCTAAACTCTACTGAACCGGGAATTTGTCTTCTACGAAACGAGTAAAAGACCAGGTATCCGGAAAATACTGTTCCCAACACCAAAAAAATCAGGTATATTCGATAAACCGATTCAATGTCCATGTATTAAATTCTAGCATATGCAGGGAAATTAAATAGCGAACCCGCTGATTGTGCACCACGGTTGTGGTGTAATTGCAATCAGGCGGGTTGCCATGTGTATATTACTTAGAATCGATTAACCTGTCTTAATCGGAATTCTCTTCTGCTCAGGTGATGAAGGTTTCACCTTCGGCAACGTTACAGTCAGGACTCCATTCTTAAAAATCGCTTCTACTTTATCCTCGACAACTTCCTCAGGAAGCGGTATTTCTCGATAAAATGACCCATAGTGGCGCTCAATTCGGTGATAGCGGGCGTCTTTCTCTTCTTTTTCAGCCTCTTTTTTCCCACTTAATACCAACCGCCCCTGATCTAATGAAAGCGAGATATCCTTTTCGTCCATTCCAGGAATTTCCGCTGAGACTTTTATCTCTTTCTCAGATTCCGAAATATTAACCATAGGCATAAAATCAGATTCCCGCTCCCAAATCGATTGGAAAGGTCTCATTCCCCAGGGGTCTCGCCAAAATTCTTCTATCATGCGGTTCATATTTTCCTGCATGACCTGGAATGGATCACGATATCCACCCGGGATAATCGAACGATCTGTATCTCGTCTCCAAGGAATTAAGTCACGAATAGCCATATGTACCTCCTTTCATTATGACATATTAACCGGTTCGTATCTCAATTCTCTTTGTTTTTGCTGACTCATCTTTCGGTAAACGGATATTAAGGACTCCATTCTTCAATGTCGCTTCAATCCCATCCCTGTTCACCGGAATTTGGATTGAAAAGTTCCTTTGATAATCTCCAGTTTCATATTCCGCATAAACTTCCGAGTAACCTTCAAACGATTGTGCTTCAACCAATCCGTTGACGGACAGGGTGTTCTTTTCCATCGTTATATCAATCGATTTTTCATCCACACCTGGCATATCTACTACCAGGTAAATCGCATCATCTGTTTCATAAATATCCGTCCGCGGGATAAAGCACAATCGATCGCGGGTTCTTTCTCCATTGAACTGCATTTCTTCTTTTTCTTGGGTTTGAATGGTTTTCGTGTCTTCAGACATAGCTCCACCTCCATCATATTTGATCAATACATAAGGTCACGCAACCGACCGCACAGAAATTTTCTTGGGCTTGCTGGCTGCCTGTCGGGGCAACTTGATGACCAGATTGCCATTTTGCAGGGTAGCATCCACCTGTTCCGTCTCTACCGGGAAAGGCAAGCGGATTGTTCGTGAGAATGAACCGCTAAGTCTCTCCTGGCGGTGATAGCTGGCGCCTTCTACAGTCGGTATTTCTCGTTTTCCACTCACCGACAGGCTGTCGCCAACCACCTGTATCTCAATATCTTTGATATCTACACCTGGTAATTCTGCTGTAACCACAACACCTTCAGTGTTCGAATATATGTTCATCGCTGGGTATCCACCAGGCGTTAAAGTACGCCGAGAAGGAAAGACATCAAAGAGGCGATTTATTTCCCTTTGTAGTCTATCCATCTCATTCCACATTGAAGAGAATGATGGTCTACGGTACAACATAAATGCCTCCTTTCAACTGTTGATAGGTATTTGATCTAGTCATACTATAGTTTTTTTGTATTAATAAATTGCATGAAAAATATAAAAAGAATATAAGTGATAAAAAAAACAGCGCTTCTAAAGGCGCTGTTTTTTTAAATATTAAAGTATAAGCAATGTTTACGGTGCTACGACAAACCACACATTATTTACACCTTGACCAGTGGTGTCACCCGCTTTTGTGTCTTTTGCAAAATAATACAAAGGCATTTTATTGTAGGTGACAATTTTCCTTCCATCTGATAGGGTTGCGGTACCAATTTTGGCAGGATCTACTCCCTCTCCAAGATTGGGTTTGCCTTGGGTGATTAAGGGAGGCCAGTTTGTCAAACAGGCATCAACACAATTGCTTTTTCCGGGTTCGTCTTTGGTGAACATATACAAAGTCATCCCCATGTCATCAACCAAAATCTTACCAAGTTTTGGATCAGTTGCAATTTTAATGGTAGGTTCTTTCGCTGCCGGGACTGTAGGGGATGACGCAGGAGCCTGCATCCCAACTGGCTTTCCATCTGGTGAGACCACGTACCACACATTATTTACACCTTGACCAGTGGTGTCACCCGCTTTTGTGTCTTTTACAAAATAATACAAAGGCATTTTATTGTAGGTTAGAATCCTTGAACCGTCCGCCATTTGAGCCGATCCTATCAGTTTTGGATCTATTCCAGGACCTAGTTTTGGATTTCCCTTGGTCAACAGGGGAGGCCAGTTCTTAAGGCAGGCTTCGTTACAATTTGTTTTGTCAGGTTCATCCTTGGTGTACATATAAAGGGTCATACCTTTTCCATCCGCCAGGATTTTCCCTAATTTTGCGTCTTCAACCACCATGAGACTGGCATCATCCATCGCTGCAACCGTCGGTGATGGGACAGGTTTCGTTGGCGCCGGAGCAGACGTCGCAGTTGGAGCCACGGTTGGCATTGGTGCAGTAGTTGGCTTCTGGGCAACTGCTGGCGCTGTTGCAGCAGGCTGACAGGCAGCCAATAAAAATACCAATACCATAGCTAATACTGAAAAACGGAAATATTTACCTCTTCGAGCAATTCTTGTTTTCATCCTGTTCCTCCAAAAAATTATTTGTTCTATTAGCTAATACGTATATTCTCCAATATTAGATTTATAAGATGCAATTTGTCCATTATTCATCTATAAAAAAACTCACCCGATATCTTTCATCTCAGGTGAGTATTACATGACCGAAGATCAGGTGGACTAGAAATTTCCACCCAATACTTTATCCCCCGTTGGACCCGGGCTCCCACCTTTAGGCTCAACTGTGATTCCAAATGCTTGATATTCGTTGATAGGTTTTGGCGAATTAATCAACAAGACTCCATAACCTGTCGGAATCACATTAAATACTCCTCCGTTGTCTCGTTTCCCATCTCGAATCAACCACAATTGGTAATCCTGGCGGTCTGGCAAAGGCTGCAATCCATCGACAATCAATGTGGCTGTCAGATTATTCGGGCTAATAATCAACAACCCATTTGCCTGGGGGGTAGAAGGAGTACCTACCAATCGTACATATTGAAAATTACCCGCTCGAGATACAGCAGAGTCTAGTGACTTTTCCAATTGTTGAATTTGCTGGAACTGGATCAGGTTCGTTACTATCAGGAAAAAGATCAAGGTTGCAGCCCCGACCCAGGCAATAGCAATCCTTGCACCCCATATTTTGTGATACCATGAATGGCGAGACCGATTGAAATGATTTTGCCTGCTTGCTTTATCAGCAGCTAAAAGAATATTCTCTCGTAAATTATCTGGGGGATCGCAACTCCTGACAGCATAAGGCAATTGATCTACTACCAGTTGGAATTTTTTAACTTCTTGCTGGCAAATCAGGCAATCAAGTATATGGAGTTGGACAGCTTTTGCTTCGTCTTGATCTAAACAACCCAAAACATAAGCCGGGATTAAGTCTTTAACATGTTCCTGGCTCACAATAGAACCTCCTCTACATATACATACGGATAAACAAAATAACCAGATTTATTCAACGGCATTTGAATTCATTAAGTGAGCATGTAATTTCATCATCGCCAAACGTATCCGAGTTTTTATTGTTCCAAGCGGCTCTCTGAGATGCTCAGCAATTTGTTGATGACTCATTCCGCCAAAGTAGGCGAGGCTCAAAACAATTTTTTGATCCATAGGGAGGTTTGAAATTGCCTTGCGTAGGTGGAGTGCCTGTATCTGCATCTCAATTACCTCTTCGACAACCAGATCATCTGCCAGTTTATCCTCGCTTTCTTCTGCCCAGGTCTGATCAGAGATTTCAGGTTGGGTTTTGTTTTTTCGAAACAAGTCAATTGCCTTATTGTGAGCTATGCGTGTTAACCATGTGCTGAGCTTGCCTTGTTCGGAACGGTACATCCAGGCTTTATTCCATAATTGTAAAAACACATCCTGTGTAACTTCTTCAGCAGCAGCCGCATCATTCAAGATCCGAAATACCAGACTATATACCAATCGACCATATCGATCATATAAAACGCCCAATGCCGCGGTATTTTTACTTACCACCGCAAGAATGAGCGCTTCGTCATCCAACTGGATCAAATTTTGTTCCATATTCTGAGTCTGGATAACCATAAAAAGATTATAGTAGATTTCTGAATAAAACAGAGCAAAAAAGACTTCCAACTCGTTGTATCGAAAGAGGTTGGAAGTCTTTTTCTTTATAAAAAACCAATTTACTTCTTATCTTCAAACCATTGGGTATGGAATGTACCTTCTTTGTCAACCCGCTGATAGGTATGTGCGCCAAAATAATCGCGTTGAGCCTGAATCAGGTTTGCCGGCAAACGAGCGCTGCGATAACTATCAAAAGCCGCTAAAGAAGCACTCATAGCAGGTGTTGGAATGCCCAACTCGACCCCTGTTTTTATCACCATACGCCAGGCAGCCTCTCGGGTTTTTATCGCATCCTGGAAGAATGGCGCGAGTAATAAATTCGGTAAATCGGGGTTCTCTTCAAAAGCAGCGCTGACATCGTTCAAAAATCTCGCACGGATAATACACCCACCACGCCAGATACGGGCAATTGCTGCAAAATTCAAGTTATATTTATATTCAAGACTTACAGCGCGTAATAGCGCCATTCCTTGAGCATAGGAACAGATTTTTGAGGCATATAAAGCATCCCGAACTGCATTCACAAACGCTTTCCGTTCACCCTTATAAGACATATCTTGAGAAGGATAAACCTTTGCCGCCTCAACCCGCTCTGCTTTATAAGCAGACATGATGCGCGCTTCAACAGCGGCATTAATAGTAGGAATTGGAACGCCGACATCCAAAGCATCTTGGCTGGTCCATTTTCCCGTTCCTTTTTGTGCAGCTTTATCGAGAATCAACTCAACCAAAGGTTTTCCTGTCTCGGGATCTTGGTGGGCAAAAATTGCAGCGGTAATTTCAATTAAGAATGATGATAAGACGCCCTGATTCCATTCAGAAAACACCTCGTGCAATTCTGCTGAAGTCAAGCCAGAGCCCCTGGAAAGTAAGTCATAAGCTTCAGCAATTAACTGCATATCACCATATTCAATTCCATTATGAACCATTTTTACGTAATGCCCGGCTCCTCGGGGTCCGATATAAGTAACACAGGGTGCGCCTTCTGCTTTGGCAGATATGGCAGTGAAAATTGGTTCAACCAATGCATACGCCTCTTTCTGCCCACCCGGCATAATACTGGGTCCCCACAGAGCCCCCTCTTCACCGCCAGATACCCCTACACCTAGAAAATTAATTCCATCTTGATTTAATTCTTCTGAGCGGCGTTCTGTATCCCGATAAAAAGAGTTACCACCATCAATAATTAAGTCGCCCGGTTCAACCAGCGGTTTTAATTGAGCGATCATTGCGTCAACAGGTGCTCCTGCCTGCACCATGATAATAATTTTGCGAGGTTTTTTTAACGCATCAATGAATTCCTTTAAAGAATACGCAGCATAAATATTCTTGCCTTTCGCAGGTCCTACCAAAAATTCATCTGTCCGTGCTGCCGTCCGATTGAAAACTGCAACCCGATAATGATTGCGTTCCATATTCAAGACCAAATTTTGCCCCATTACTGCCAGACCAATTAACCCAATGTCACATTGATTCATTCTTTCCTCCACTAGAAAATGATCTAAGGTATTTTACTTCAAGTTAATGCGATTTACACCAAAATACCAATTTCGCTGCTTAGAAAATGTTATAATTTATTTATCCTATTCGATAATTGTAATCAGAAAACGGGATAGTGAATATTTAGGGCTTTATAAAGTGTTTTGCGATTCATCTTCGCTTAAAAAACTTCGAAATGCAAATAATTATTAACTCGAATAATTCTTAAGTATTTGCGGCAGGGGGAAGTTTTTTCCTGGCAGGAAAAGGAATAGATCATGTCAGATTTATTTATTGGCAGACAACCGATTTTTGATCGAAAACTTAAAGTTATCGGCTATGAATTGCTTTATAGAAATTGCCAGGTAAACAATGCTGCTATTAAAAATGAAGATTCGGCAACCTCTCGTGTGATCTTAAATACATTTATCGAATTTGGTCTCTCGCGCCTGGTTGGTACGCAGTCCGCTTTTATCAATCTGACTCGAAATTTTTTTACCAGCAAAATTCCTATCCCGGTTCCTCCCCATCAACTGGTATTCGAGGTTTTGGAAAATATTACGATAGATGACAAATTTATCCAGGCTATCCGCGAATTACACCACAAAGGATACCGTATAGCGCTGGATGATGTTGTCATTCCTGCTGCCATCATACCCCTGCTACAATACTCCGATATCTTAAAAATAGATATTCGCCAAATTTCACCCGACCAGCTTGCTGAAAGGGTGCATCAATTGCGAAAATATCCTGTGAAACTCCTCGCCGAGAAAGTTGAGACGCCCGATGAGTACGATTTTTGTCGAAAACTGGGGTTTGATTATTTTCAAGGATATTTTTTATGCAAACCCAAAATTATAGAAGGACGTGAAATTCCTCCGAACCGCCTTACCATTCTCAGAATGGTAGCCACATTACAGAACCCGGAAGTTGATTTTAAACATTTAGAGGAAATTATTTCACAGGATGTATCATTAGGGTATAAACTTCTTCGCCTGGCAAATTCAGCTTTTTATGGTGTTCCAACGCGGGTTAAATCGATCCGCCAGGCGATGACCTTAATTGGGCTTAAGCAGCTACGCAGCTGGTTGACCCTCTTCTTGATGACGGAAATTGATAATAAGCCATCTGAGTTATCTGTGATTGCAATGGTTAGGGCAAAAATGTGCGAATTAATCTCGCAAGCGATTCAAAAACCGGCTCCAGAAACCTATTTTTTGGTGGGACTTTTTTCGGTTCTGGACGCCTTCTTTGACCTGCCCATGCCTGACATATTGGCAACTCTCCCTTTATCTACCGAGATCAACCAGGCATTAATTGAACATACAGGTGACTTCGGGGTAATCCTTCATTTGACCCTTGAATATGAGAAAAGCAATTGGGATGAAATCGAAAAAACAGGAATTCCCTCTTCCATTTTCAGGGACTCCTATATTCAGGCTGTAGACTGGGCAACCCTATTAACCACTTCTTTAATCGAATGAGTCCCATAAGGTTGTTTCGCCTTATGGGATTTGAACCAGATATATCTACCCCCAAAGTTCCATCAACCTTTTCTTTTTTAAAGTCTTTGTTATTGATATAATTAACCCATCTCTACCATGACGGATTTCATTCCATGATTGCACGTGGTTGAGAATCTATTCTGCAAGACCCTGCCGATATATTATTTATTTATTCATTCTTATATAGATTTTTTGATAGAGATTTGCTGACATCTTGCAATTGGCGATAAGTTTACCTTAATCCACTTTTCCCAGGGAGCAGCAACAAATGTCTATTTATGAGAAGTTTAGAATTATTCCCGGCTCAGAAATTAACCTGGAACATTGGAAACCATCTCCCGATTTACAACCAGGTGAAAAGGAGAAAGATATCCGCGCCAAGACCAACGAGCTGGTAAAAGAACTTGAAGCAATGCAAGAATTATTTTTTGCTGCGCAATCCACTAGACTATTGATAATTCTTCAAGGGATGGACACAAGTGGAAAAGATGGCGTTATTCGGAGGGTATTTGAGGGAGTGAATCCACAAGGCGTTAAAGTCGCTTCGTTTAAAGTCCCCACACCCGAAGAATTGGGGCATGACTACCTGTGGCGAATTCATAAACAGACTCCTGGTTTGGGTGAAATCGTCATATTCAACCGAAGTCATTACGAAGATGTGTTGGTCGTTCGAGTTCATAACCTGGTTCCGCCTCAACGCTGGTCGAAGCGTTACGCTCAGATCAACGAATTTGAGCGAATGCTTTCCGAAGAAGGCACAATTATCCTTAAATTCTTTTTACACATCGATAAGGATGAACAAAAAGATCGTCTGCTCGAACGATTGAATAACCCGACTAAACAATGGAAATTCAACCCGGGCGACTTGAAAGAGCGCGCTTTGTGGCAAGATTACATGCAAGCCTATGAAGATGTGCTATCAAAAACCAGCACCAATTGGGCGCCCTGGTTTATTATCCCTGCCAATCGGAAGTGGTATCGCGATTATTTAATTGCCAATATCCTGGTTGACACCCTAAAATCTTTAGACTTAAAATTCCCTACCCCTATCAAAGACATCAATTCGATCAAAATAGAGTAGCTGCGTTCCATTGAAGGCAATTAGACCCCATTCCTCCCTTTTCCTGCATTATCTGGTGATAGTTTTCTTCATCTGCCAGTTGCTCGGTCGATCCTGTTCAAATGCGAATTCTGACGAAATACCCTCTCAGAAACCTGAAGCCACACAAATTTCAATGAAGACTCAAATTATCACCTTGCCACCTCAATTGCCTTCTCAGGTTTCTCGCTTTGATGATGAGTTACCCGAAAACAAAATAATTCTGGTAGATCCAATACCGGTTAATACGCCTACACCTCTACCAACAAAAGAAATTACCGTTTCAACCTCAACCAATCATGTCCTTCCAATGGCTGATGAGAATTCAAAACAGATGTTCGTGAATCGTATGGATTCATTTTTCAATACCCAATGTGGCGATTGGCACGTCATTGTCAAGAAAGTCAATGGAGAAATATTCTATACCCGCAATCACCACTCGATCATACACCCCGCTTCTGTTATAAAGATTCCCATAGCCATGCTATTTTTAAAATGGCTGGAAGACCAACATATCGCGGATCCATATACCTACATCAAAACAAGAGGCATTAGTGGACGAACTTACTACCAGTTATTACGAGCTATGGTTGTTTTTACGGAAGAGCTGGCTACTCTAACTTTAAACGATTTCCTTAATAAGAATATGAATACCTCCTTGGTGTTAAAAAATTGGGGGCTTAAACAGACCAAATTAAAGCCCCGTTCCACAACCGTTGAAGAAATGGCTATGATATTTGAAAACCTGTACACACAAAAACATCTTTCTTCGTTTTCTACCCAACTATTACTTGAGTTGATGGAAGAATATACTCCCAACGATAATTCGCGGATAGGAGCAATTCGTCCCTACTTGCCAAAAGGCTATCACATTTACAACAAACGCGGAAGTCTCACGCAGGGAATGGTTGTCGTAGCAGATGCTGCTATTCTGGTCACGCCAATCAAGGAGGAGACAGGAGAATTTATCATCCAATTTTTTGGCAGTACACCAATTGATAATAAAAAATGTACGTATGATGTTATGGACGAAACAATAAAAAAATCGAGTTTTATATTTTATGATTATCTTTATAAAGGAAACATCATCAAAAAATATGAAACCCAATAAAATCAATTTATTCCGCGTAATTATTTTTTTTACAATTCTTTTGGCAGTATTTGGTCTCACTGGCTATGGGACGATAACGCTCTTTCCAGATGTTGGTGCCCAAGGCGCGAATTTACTGCGTTCAATCCTGGGAAATCAAGTTGTTGCCTCCCTGGAGACGATTGTTTTTCAGGTTCAAGATCAGATAGAAACCATTCGATATCGAACAGGGATGTCGCGACTTGATACACCCTGGGATTTTCAACCAGCTAAAGAACAGGGTATCACAGCAGTTGAACCAACAGAAATTCCCCAGAGTCACGTTTTGCCTGCTCCTGAAGTAGTTATTGTAAACGAAGTATCTCATGAAATGGCTGTACATCCCACTCCAGAAATCACATCTACACCCGCTATCATACCGACCCAAAGACCAACGCCAACACCAGCAAAATGGGCGCTTGCACCCTTAAAACCATTCGGCAATATGCCGGGAGAAGGTGTTTGGTCGGATTATATTCAAAACCACCAGGGTCATACCGTAGCATATCGTACTTTTCTCCAACCCGACCCAGATCGACCTTATGCGGTTGTTGGGATCGTGGCATTTAATTTGTCAAAGACCAGGTTAAATTTTATTTTGGGAACCGATGAGCCCTATGGGGGTGGTCCGAGGCGTTCTGGCAAAATTCCCGAAAACGACCTGGCTCCTAACCGATTATTGGCGACCTTTAACGGTGGTTTTCAAGCGACGCATGGTCAATATGGAGCAATGGCAGATGGACTTGTCGCCTTGCCGTTTAAGGACAAAATCGGAACAGTCGTTATTTGGAAAAATGGTAAAGTCGATATTGGTGAGTGGGGGCGACATTTCAAACACTCTGATGAGATGAAAGCAATACGCCAAAACTGTCCATTGGTCATTGATGATGGCGAAATAAATCCTCTAGTCAATCAAAACAGAGTGCAGGATTGGGGAGGAACCATCGAAGGACATATCGTCACCTGGCGGTCTGCAATAGGCATCAACCAAGATCGCACTGTTCTGTATTACATCGCAGGTTCAAAACTAAATATGCCGATCATGGCAAAAACCTTGTTGAATGTAGGCGCATATCGTGCTATCCAACTCGATATTAACGAGTCCTGGGTACATTTTGTGGCAATTCGACCTAAGGGTCAATCCATAACGGTAGAACCCCTATTCAATCAGGGTATGACCTTCCGTCCGGACCGCTATCTCACTGCATATAGCCGCGATTACTTTTATGTGACGACAAATGATTGATTAGCATCCATCAAATGCCAACATTTTTAAACAGAGAAAGGTATCAACGCCTTTTTTCTCTTAATTCTTCTTTAAGAAACATGCTTAACAGGAAGCTGACAATACTGACAATAAGAGAGCCTAAAAATGCCCCCCAAAAATCTACTGTAAATCCTGTTCCAAACCAACCGCCAACCAGCCCAGCGAGGTAAAACAGCAGCGCATTGATTAATAATGTTCCCAATCCTAAAGTCAAGATGATAAACGGACAGGTTAAAACAACGAGCAAAGGTTTGATGAGCGCGTTTACTACCCCAAAAATGAGCGCCAGCCATAGAAAAGACATTGGATTTGTATTACTCATTTCTAATCCATGCCCATTCAACAAATAGACAGCAAGGTAGAGCCCAACCGCATTAATCGCCAAGCGAATCAAGAATTTTTTCATTTGTTCTCCTGTAGAATTTACAGATTGAACCTTGGTGGATAACGAATTTCCATCCAGGATAGAGTCTGTTTCCGTTCAAAATTCATTTCATCCAATAAGTGAGGATAAAAGTTTGCCGGCAGATTCATTGTAACTCCCTTACGCCGTTTTTCTGCATGTCGCAGGGGAAAAACCAGCAAGGATCGTAATACATCTTCTGGAAGATTCTCGCTGACCGCAAACCACAATGTATCATGATAGGAGGACGTGGATTCATAAGATATCAGACCAGCTACTTCACCATCATGACAGGCACTCCAATGAATTATCCGGCTGCCATTCATCCATCTCATCACATCCAGCCAAAATCCTGGTTGAAATTGCTTTAGATTTAAAGGAATATTCCATGTAATTTCTGGCGGATAAACTTTTTTCAACCAGCCAGCCTGCCTTAACCATTGATCCTTTAAACGGCTTTGGATTTGCCATCCTGCTGGCGGTTTGAAATCAAGTGGAAGGAAATTCTCACCCACCCAGTTGATCCGACAGGCGCGCTCGATAAAACCTAATGAAGTATATAATCGAACAGCCGGCTCATTATCCGTTCGAACTTGCAGCCAGGCAGCAGAAGCTCCGTGATCGCGAATATGTTCCAGTGCGCGAATAGTTAATTGGCGGGCGATTCCGCGCCGGCGGAAGGAAGGGTGAACCGCGACATTGGCAATCATGTAAAACCAGTTTCTCCCTCTTCGGAATGGGATAAGCGAAAGGTTGCCCACCACCTTTCCATTCTCTTCCCAAACATAACCGTATAAGGGCATCGATACCGTCTCCAGCGCACCTGGTACCCATTGTAAATATCGCGCATCTCGCGCCGCCCTGCGGATATGGCGCAAATAATCAAAGCCTTCTCGATCCAAAGTATCTTGAAAGCACAATTCAATCAAATCCGCCACATCCAGCAGATCTTTACGAGTATCTAACACTCGGATGGGTGAAGATTGGCAATCGAGTGCAATTGCTCCCATATTTTCTATTTTACACCCAGAATTATTGGATGGTGACGAAGGGAAAATATCATTTTTCAACCCTCATATATATATTCTTTTAATACATGGCAGGTATTGTTAATATAAACGTAATGCTATAATGGATTTAAGATCAATAAAAAGTTGGCTATCGCCAATCGCTAAGGAAAACGAACTATGATGAGATTTGATCGATTTACTGAACGTGCCCAAGAAGCTGCACAAAGAGCGGCTGAAATAATCCAACGGTATGGGCACAATCAAATAGATACAGAACATATCTTGCTGGCATTAATTGAGCAGCCCCAGGGAGTTATCACACAATTGCTTGAGATACTCAAAGTTGATCCCAATAACCTGGCAGAAAGATTGGATTATATTTTGCGAACCAGCCCCAAAGCCAGTATCTTTGGAGGAGGAGCGGGGCAAATCTTTATCACCCCACGGGTGAAACGAATAATTGACCTTGCAAATGAAGAGGCAAACCGTTTAAAAGACGAATATATCTCAACAGAACATATATTCCTCGCAATCCTGAGTGAACGAAACACCCCCGCAGCGCGACTACTCGAAGGATCCGGAATAACTCGCGATCGGGTAAATGAGGCGGTTTTACAACTCCGCGGCGGACAACGGGTAACTGATCCGCAGGCAGAAACCCGTTATCGTACCCTGGAAAAATACTCCCGCGACCTGACCCAGCAAGCTCGTGAAGGAAAACTAGATCCGGTTATTGGGCGTGACACAGAGATATTAAGAGTCATGCAAATTCTATCCCGGCGAACGAAAAACAACCCAGTGCTGATTGGCGAAGCAGGTGTAGGAAAAACTGCCATCGTAGAAGGACTTGCTCAAAAAATTGCGAATAATGATGTGCCAGAAATCCTGGCGCGAAAGCGGGTTATCTCTCTCGATTTAGGTGGCATGATAGCCGGGTCGCGATTTCGAGGTGAATTCGAAGAGAGGTTGAAAGCGGCTATCGAGGAAGTCCAACGATCTGAAGGAGAGATCATACTCTTTATTGATGAACTACACACGGTGGTAGGCGCAGGAGCAGCGCAAGGAGCAATGGATGCCTCTAACATGCTAAAACCAGCCCTGGCAAGGGGTGAATTACAATGCGTTGGCGCGACAACATTGGACGAATACCAAAAGTATATAGAAAAAGATTCAGCACTTGAGCGGAGGTTTGCTCCAGTTTTTGTCGATGAGCCATCCGTCGAAGATACAATCAAGATGCTCCAGGGATTACGCGATCGGTATGAAGCCCATCACAAAGTACGCTTTTCGGATGATGCGCTGGTTGCAGCGGCACGTTTATCAGCACGGTATGTACCAGATCGCCGATTGCCAGACAAAGCAATAGACTTAATCGATGAAGCTGCAGCAAAACTGCGGGTTGCGCTATACTCGATGCCGCCAGAATTGAAAGAACGGAAAATCGAGATTGACCGCTTGCGGGCTGAAGAAGAGCAAGCTGGTTTAGAACGCGATTATGAACGCGCGGCTCGTAAGAAATCAGAACGATTACGCCTTGAAGCGGAATTCGATACTTTAAGAGATCGCTGGGAAGCCGAACATGAGCTTGATGAAGTTGTCGATGAAGATGACATCGCTCAGGTTATCTCGCAATGGACCGGCATACCGATTAACCAGATGATGGAGACCGAATCTGAAAAATTAATCCGCATGGAAGAACGCCTGCACGAAAGAATTATCGGACAGGACGAAGCTGTCCATGCGATATCGGACGCCATCCGCCGCGCTCGTGCCGGTCTTAAGGATCCTCATCGCCCTATTGGTTCTTTCATATTTATTGGTCCCTCGGGTGTTGGAAAAACCGAACTCGCCAAAGCCCTCGCTGAGTTTATGTTTGGGGATGAAGAAGCCCTGGTTCGCCTGGACATGAGTGAATATCGTGAGCAACATACAGCCTCTCGCCTTTTTGGTGCTCCGCCCGGCTATGTAGGATACGAAGAAGGCGGGCAATTGACCGAAGCGGTTCGCCGCCGTCCTTATCGGGTGATCCTTTTTGATGAAATAGAAAAAGCTCACCCTGAAGTTTGGAATGCCTTATTGCAAATACTCGATGATGGACGCCTGACCGATGGACAGGGTCGAACTGTTGATTTTCGGAATACTGTATTAATTATGACCAGCAATCTGGGCACCGAGTTTGTACGCAAGGGCGGGACGTTAGGATTTGTTCAGCGCGATGGTTCTCAAGAAGAACGTCAAATGCATGAAAAGATCGAGAAAGCCTTAAAATCGGCTTTCAGACCTGAATTCCTCAACCGAATTGACGAAATCATCATGTTCTCACCACTCAGTCTGGAACAGATGCACTTGATAGTTGACCTTCAGATGAAAGAGATTCAGGAACGATTAAAAGAACACGGACTGGATGTTCGCCTGACCGAAACTGCTCGAAAATGGCTGGCAAATGTTGGTTACGACCCAAGTTTTGGAGCCAGACCTCTGCGCCGGGCACTCCAAAAGCATGTGGAAAGTCCATTATCGGTAAGTTTGCTTTCGGGCGAATATAAAAATGGTGATACGGTATTGGTTGATGTCGATACAAATACTGATCGCCTGGTATTCAGCAAGATGAAAGTCGAGGAACCTGTTCCAGCTTAATTGAATTTATATTTTTTGCACCAAAAAAACGCAGCCACTGTCTCAAGATACTTTACCTGAGTTCGGGATAAGTCGCTTTTCCACTATCCCGAACTGCGGTTATTTAACATTGGCTGCGTTATACTTATGGGTATGGAACCTGATGTATATGATCGCGCTGTTTATCTAAGCCGGCTCCCTCTATTTGCCGGTCTCGATGAACCATCAATGCTAGCCATTGCCCAAAAATCTACTGAGCAATGGTACGACGCTGGATCGCTCATTTATAAACAACGGTCTCGTGACAGCCGTTTATACATTTTGCATACCGGATCGGTCAAATTATTACAAATACCTGAAGGGGTAGTTTCTGAAGTAACCAGAGCCCTACTGGAGGAGGATGATATCTTTGGATTTGAGGCTGTCGAGGACTCTTCCGCTCGCTTATTGACCGCTATTGCAGTCCGAGGTTCCAGCATCATTTGGTTTGATCAAAAATCTTTACAGGATATTATTGATACCTATCCCCTGGTTGATGAGCGTCTGAAATTACTAACCGATAGTTTTCACCTTTGGGTTGACACTTCCCTGCCCTGGATTTCACCTGAAGAATCGGTGATATTCATGACCCGCAGGCATCCAATTTTGTTATGGATTGGATTATTGATCCCTTTAGGATTGGCAGCTCTCTTGTTAAGCCCTTTCATTGCTTTATATGCATTTACCGGTTACATCAATTCTTTAATCTTGATCCTGGGGGGAATAGTTCTGGCAATATGCATGATGTGGGCTCTCTGGCGCGCCATAGATTGGTCAAATGATTACTATATTATCACCCGGCGTAGAATTGTATATCAACAAAGAGTCCTGTTGTTATATGATTCGCGTCAGGAAGTTCCTCTCGAAGCAATTATTTCGACCAGTATTTTTACGACCCAGCCAGGACGCATCCTTGGATATGGCAATGTGTCGGTAAGGAGTTTCATTGGCACATTAGACATGACAAATATTGCTCATCCCGAATATATCACTGCTACCATTGATTTTCAGAGGAAACACGCTCAAGCATCCGTGCGGAAAGCAGAATATGATTCAATGAAAAAATTCTGGCGTAAAGTCCGTTCCCAAGAAAAGGAAAAATCACCTTTCGCACAATCATTTCAAGCTGGATCCCCGCGGGTTTCCTATACACCCGGCATTCTTCATATCAGCCTGGCAAACATTCTTCATTTGAATATAGAACAAAATGGCACCCTGGTCTTCCGCACCCATTGGTTTATCTTATTGAAACAAATTGGCTCGCCGACACTGGTAATGCTGGGTGTCTTGCTTTTAATTGTCCTGCGGTTATTCAATTGGTTTGATTTCATCTCACTTGGCGCATTTATTGCCTTGATGTTTTTAATCGGATTGGTGGTTGCCGGATGGTGGATTTATCAATTTGCAGATTGGAGCAACGATGTTTGTCTTGTCACTGCGGACCAGGTCATCGATATTGATCGAAAACCATTAGGAAGTGAAGAAAAACGAGCTGCTCCGCTGAAAGCCATTTTAAGCATCGATTATGAAAGGCTGGGTGTTATTGGCTTGCTGTTGAATTTTGGATCGGTAAACATTCGCACCGGAAGCGATACTATGACAATCCAGCACGTTTATAATCCATCCGAAGTTGCTCGAATGATATTTGAGCGTTATGACCGGATGAAATGGCGAGAAAGGATGAATGAACAAGAAATAGGATGGCGAAATACCAGTGAATTTATTCGCGCCTATGAAGATATTAAACAAGAGTTGGAAAATACACCCCCTGCGGACAATTCGCGGTAGAATTGAAACCCTGTAATAAACACGATATTATTTCGAGAAAGATTAGAACCTAATGGCATTACTTAATATTGTTAATATTCCTGATCCTGTTTTGAGGCGAAAAGCGCGTAAAGTAACTTCTTTTGATAAGGATTTCCAGAAGCTGGTAGATAATATGATTGAAACCATGCGCCAGGCTCCTGGCGTTGGGCTCGCTGCGCCGCAGGTAGATCAATCGATACGCCTGATCGTGGTTGAATATGGAGATGATGAGGACGAGTCCATTCCTAAAAAGTTATTTATCGTGGCTAATCCCGAAATTGTGAAACATTCTACAGAAGTCGTTTCGGGTACCGAAGCATGCTTGTCTGTTTTAGGTTTGATGGGCGAAGTTGAAAGATACCAGGAAATCCAGGTAAAAGGTTTGAATCGACATGGGCAACCTATCCGCATCAAAGCAGATGGCTGGTTAGCCCGAATCTTCCAGCACGAAATCGACCATCTCGACGGTATATTATTTACTGACCGCGCAACCCGCATCTGGAAACCTAAAGAAGGCGAAATGATCGAGGATAATGTCTGATACCCTATGTATCTGACTCATCTCTCTCTAACTAATTTTCGCAGTTTTAGCCGCCTGGATATCGACATTCCAAAGCAAAATTTACTCCTAGTCGGCGATAATGCCCAAGGCAAGACCAGTTTTTTAGAAGCTATTTTTTACCTGGCTGCATTTTCTTCCTTTCACACCGACCAAGACCGCCAGTTAATTAGTTTCATTGCCGCTTCAGATCCATTATCAGTCGTTCGCATTGTTGCTGATTATATAAACAGCGGAATCCAACACCGAATAGAAGTTCGTCTAATTCAAGAAAATTCCACCGGGTTTAACAACACGCGTTTTCGCAAAGAAATATTAATTGACGGAGTCAAGCACACTTTACATGAAGCATTGGGCAGCTTTTTAGCGGTTTTATTTACGCCTCAAATGATGAGAATTATCGAAGGAAGCCCGGAAGATCGCAGGAAATATCTTAATATAATGCTTTGTCAGGTCATACCAGGCTACTCACGCTGCCAGAGTGAATACACCCAGGCTCTCACTCAACGCAATGCTCTTCTAAAACAGATTTCTGAACGCAGCACAGACGCAAAACAGCTCGATTATTGGGATGAAATATTAGCTGAAAGGGGAGCACGACTGATATCAGCACGGATCAATGCGATTCAAGAGATTGAGTTGATTTCTTCTAGGATTCACCGCCAACTCACTGACTCTCAGGAAATATTACGCCTGGTTTACCAACCCGCTTATGATCCCCTACCTCAACCCGAAAAACAACTTGCCTTACCGATTTCCACACCGATCAGCAGATTGGGAATTTCCATTGAGATGATTCGGGATGGTTATATCCAGAGGCTCCAAAACGTCCGCAATGAAGACATCGCCCGAGGAATTACCAGCCTGGGACCACACCGAGATGAAATGCGCTTTATTGCGAATGAAGTTGATCTTGGAAATTTTGGGTCGCGAGGACAAATCCGTACCGCCTTGCTTTCAGTGAAACTGGCAGAAGTCAACTGGATTGAACAACACACCGGCTTTAAACCCGTCTTGTTACTTGATGAAACCCTTGCAGAGTTAGACGATCACCGCCGGGAAGATCTGCTAGCCTATTTAGGAGGAAGCGAGCAGGCATTCCTTACCACAACCGACCTGACACTATTTTCGAATGAATTTATCAACCGCAGCACCGTCTGGAAAGTGACCAAAGGTTATGTCCATTCCATCACTGGATAAATCCCTTTCTCCTTTAAGTACTACTGATAAAGCTGAAGATGGCTACCGCATTCTACCAGATTTTAACCAGTTAAGTGTGTTGGTTGGCTCGGTCATGTTGGTTTATGCATTATTACCTTTTCTCAGTGCGCCAGGTAGATATTATTCGTTACAACTTCCTGGGGTTTATCTTGAATATGAATTAAGTATATCGACTATCGCATCAATTCTGGTTGCTGCGCTTGCTGCGAGTGGAATAAACTGGTTATTGCACGATCATCCTTCTCAATCTCAAAACGGCAAAAAATTCAATTTATTTCAGCATTCGATTCTCCCTGCGCTAACCGCTTGGGCAATTGGGGTTCCTTTACAAATACTGGAAATTGGGATTCAATGGTGGGTTGTATTCGCGTTAGGCGGGGTGTTGCTCTCAATTGTCTTTATATCAGAGTATATCGCATTTGATATCGCTGATCCTCATCACGTGCCTGCCTCGATCGCCCTTACCTCTGTTTCTTATGCACTGCTATTTATATTATCCGTTGCGCTTCGATCAGGCGGATTTAGACTCTATCTGATTTTACCCGCTCTGTTTATCACGGTATTTTTTATTTCTCTAAGAAGTATTTACCTTGGGACTGGAAAATGGAGCCCAGTATGGTCGTTGGTCATTGCAATCATTATCGGGCAGCTTATAATTGCCTTCCATTATATGCCTTTAACCTCTATTAAGTTTGGCATGCTTATTTTAGGTCCAGCCTACGCACTATCAAGCATGGCAGGCGCACAGGTTGAAGGACAAGAATGGACGAAAACATGGTTGGAGCCTGCTTTGATGTTAATCGCTTTTATTATTCTTGCCTTTGTTGTAAGAGTTTAATGAAGAAGGACTAGAACGAAACTGACTGTTTAGGGTTAATCACAAAGTGGAGAGTTGATTGAATGGATATTGTTTATTTTGTAGGGATGCTTCTCTTATCTTATCTTTGCGGATCGATTCCCTTTGGGTGGTTGATTGTTAAAGCCACAACCGGTAGAGACCTGCGGAACATCGAAAGTGGCAGGACCGGCGGCACGAACACCATGCGTGCTGCTGGTTTCCTGGCTGGTATGGCTACAGCAATTTTGGACATGCTAAAAGGCGCAGTGGTTTGTTGGATTGTGCAATGGTACACGCCTACAAATGTATGGTTGATTGTCTTAACACCCATCATGGCAATGTTGGGGCATAATTATTCGATTTACCTCCTCGAATTACGAGAAGGAGGGAAATTGAAACTGCGCGGCGGTGCAGGTGGCGCTCCTTGTTTTGGAGGCTCCTTTGCATTTTGGGCTCCAAGCTTCTTTATCCTGCTTCCCCTGGCTGCTGCAGTCTATATCTTTGTGGGATACGCCTCGATTACAACCATCAGTATTGCAGGGTTCTCCATCATCCTCTTCGCAATTCGGGCATATCTCGGGTTATCCCCCTGGGAATATGCAATTTACGGGGTAATTGCAGCAGGTATCGTTCTTTGGGCGCTTCGGCCCAATCTCGCCAGGCTGCGCAATGGAAATGAACGACCCGTAGGTCTCCGTGCCTATTTTAAGAAGAAAGCCAACAACAAACAAAAGCCTTAATATTCCCCCCAAAAGAGGTGTTCACCTTTTTTCAGATCAGATGAACACCTCCAAATCCCAAAAATTATTATTCATCGTCATCATTTTGGGCAGAATACTGGCGCAACAGCCAGCGTAAATTCCGCCGGTGCAGCTCTTCTGCCAATCCACCTAAATAGACTCGATTTTTCCCGCAGGCTTCGATATCAATGGTCTCAAGGATTTCTTGCGGGTTTCGTCGTTTTGCTGCCATCTTGACAGATTTTCGAATATTAGACAGGTATGCCAGGTTTTCTTTCACCGAGTCATCAATTTCTCCACGCAGAATGATATCGCCATGACCCTGGATAATGTTTTCCAATCCCATCTTTCCTATTTTTTTTATAGATGCAGCCTGGTCCTCAGTATCTCCATCGACAATGTATGGTAAAGGCAAAAAGGCATCTCCCGCAAAGAGAACACGGTCTTCTTCTATCAACACCGAAATACCATCCCGGCTATGTCCAGGCGTATGAATCAAAACCAGGTTTTTCTTCCCAACTTTTAACGAGAGCGTGCCTTGATCAAATGTGATATGGGGTGGAACGATTTTCACCTGGCGAAAAGTAGGATTTTGTCGTTTCGCGCTTTCAAGGGAAGGAATTCCTTTCTCTAATGTAATTTCACGACACAGGGAATGCCCAATAACTGTTGCTCCAGGGAAGAAACAATTACCCCATGAGTGATCCGCGTGATAGTGGGTATTAATAATATATCGTACAGGCACATTTAAATTTTCTTCTAAATAGGTTCGCAAAGCTAAGGTTTCTTCTGGCAGAGCTAATGTGTCAATCAGAACCGCCCACTGAGGTCCGGTTATCGCACCAGCAGTCACTTGAGCATAAATTTCACTCTGAAACCAGTAAACATTCTCAGAAATTCGTTCTCTTTGCATAGTCCTTTACCCAAAATTGAAAGGTTTTAATATAAGTATAGACAAGACACATTTAAGGTGATAACTTTTTCACCTGATCTATCTCATCTATACATATAGAACAAGGGGCAAGAATAGCACAATCAATGGAAAAAGTCAAAAATGTCCCACTCAAAGGGACACAACACGAGTGATACTTGATCTAGGGATAAGCAGGCGCTACCTTCCACCAAGCTCAATTGAGATTGGTGAGCATACATTACAAACCAATTGCTCGATTAATCTCCAGGCGATACTGGCATTTCTGGTGAATCATTCACAGTAGAAGATACCGAAGAATCGGATTTCATCTGACGTGAGGGAAGAGGTAAAATTCCTCTTCTCACCATTATAGTAATCCCTGCGATTATCGTTATTAAACCAACAAAAAAGCCTAATAACAGGCTTATGTAGTCATTTGCTGCGCGTTCTAGACGCAATACTGCTGCAGGTATCGGAGTTTGAGTTGGGGTGGCAGTATAAACCGGTGTTGAGGTTGGCAGAGTCATGGTGGGCGTACGGGTTAAAGTTGGACCGGTTGGCGTTATCGTTGGTGAGCGTGAAGGGGTAGGCGTTGCAGTCCAGGGGGTGCCAGTAATCGTGGAAGTCCAAAAGGTGGCAGTGCGGGTCAAAGTGCGGGTTGGCGTTCGGGTAGGTGACCGATATGGAGTTGCAGTCGGTCCATAATAGACGTATTGAGTAAGCGTGGATGTTGGCCATGGCGTCCAGGTATCAATTGGTGTCAGGGTTGCTGTGGGTGTACGGGTTTGTGTCGGTGTAGAGGTGTTGGTTGCGGTTGGAGTTGGTGTCGGGGCAGCGGGTTGGGCTGAATGCACTGATGATAAAAGAGCCGTTGATTCAAAATACTCAACCTTAATTCGATAATAATAGGTGACCCCATTGGTCCGACCTGGATCAAGAAATGAATAACTTGAACCATTAAAATTATCACCTTTGCGTGGAATAAACCCACTGATCGGTGTGAATGCACTGGTTGGGCTGGTACTTCGTAAAATATAAAAACCTTTTATATTGAGTTCACTATTCGTAATCCACTGGAGTAAAACTTGCCCCGGAGATGGTATGGTAGTTATTGAATGAAAAATCGGAATCCCGACCACAAAGGGCGTAAAACGCAGGTCGTTTGCCAGGTTAGGTCTACCACTGCTATCGATAGACACTTGAATCTCTTCCTCTGGAATTGAACAGGTTGTGGTTTGTCCCGTGAGACCCACTCCACCTATCCCAGCAGGATTCTGTCCGGTAGTATCCCATTCTTCAGTTATACTGTTAGCTGGGTCGTACCACCAAAGAGGAAATAACGCCATCGAAGGTTGGCTGCAGAATTTATTGGAATTGACAACAGACACACAGGAAGCGTTTTGGTTGTATTTAAAATACAAATCCAGAACAAGAGAATCCCACTCAGCTAGGGGTAAGCCATCGTCCAGGAAGATGTCATAATAATTTCCGCACGGGGTCAGGTTTGTGCCTGAAAGCCCTGTAAATGGGATATTTTCATTTGCCTGTGAACCATGATTAACAATATACAGGTGAAAATTCGGAATACCAGTTCCCGATGAGCGTTTAATAGCAACCTGACCGTTCCTGGTGTACGTCTTTTCAGTGGAGACAGGTAATTTTTCAACCTGAACTCCGACTCCATCAGGATTTAGCAGGATAGGTGCGCCTAAACGTTTTGCCTCGCTGGCAGAACAATGAGCTGTTGAAACTACGACCGTCCCTCCTAAGTAGTTGTGGGATACCTTTCGATTGGGATTCACCCCACTTTTGCCAGCATCACACTCAACTTGAATTCCCGCCTGATTGCCATACACATTATTTGCAACGACTTGAAGCATCGCCGCAGCAGACCCGCTCCCCTGATCGAAAATGATCCCGTATCCCGAATTACCAGAGATATGATTATATTGCAAATGGATAGTCCCACTTGTATCAAGGATTTTCACCGCATCCTTCCCCTGAGTCAGGGTACTGGATTCAATGGTCAAGATCTGGTCAGCAGGCAAGGCAACCAGAATCAGGTCCCGGTTTACGACCGAGCATGTCCCATCGCTTATGAATAAATCCTTTAGCGCCGCACTCGAAGTAACTTTTAACATCGAATTATTACAGCTTATACCTTCATAACTGATGGAAGAACCTGGAGTGCCACGCAGGGTGATATTCTTGTTGATTTCAACCGATTCGCTTCGTATTACGTAACCTCCCAGGACTGAAATGACCGACCCGGTTGGAATTGCATCAATTGCATCCTTTAAACCTGTCCCAATCCCATTCGGTTTATCATCTCCACTGTTGACAAAACATGGAGAATTATTTCCACAGGCTGATGAGGAATTTGCCACATACACGGACAGTGGAGAAGTTCCAAGAGGGACAACCGAAGGGATTGTATAAAATACCTGGTTCACCACCCATGGGATTGGATTAGATGTCAAACGTAATACTCGCACCAATATTGTCCCACCCTGATTGGCAGTAGAGTGGATACGAAAACCAAAACCAAGTGAGTCGGCAGGTAAGCCAACTGGCAAAGATGCTTTGGCGCTTCCCAACAAGGCAAAACCATCAGGCGGTATTCCTGCATCATAACAATCTGATGTAGAATCTGATGTAGAACCAGCAGTATAAGTAACAGAGCTAATCCCTCCCACAGGATCAAACGAAAGGGAAGCTGAGTCTCCCCACCCCGTTGGTACATAGACACAAGCCTTTAAGTTAGGGTTGCCATTGATATAAGCAGGGGTGCTGAAAAGGTCAATGTTTAGTCGAAAATTTAAGCGTTGACCAGCAGCGCAACCTTGCCCAGGGCAACTGCTAGGGCTGATCAACAACAGACTTGTCGATTGGATTGCATGGGAAAACTGTATAGGCAAAAACAACAGAAAAAGGCATAGCAACGAGACTGATAATCCGATCCTCCAATGAACAGGCGTGTTATCTATAAATTGATGTACCACGCCAACGAAGCTTATTCGATGTCTCCAATCCATACTTTCCATTTTACAACAAAAACCTCCCCTGTAATGAACAGGAGAGGTGTATTTTGCTAATAAAAAGGATACTATAATACTTTACTCAAGAATAATTTCGTTCGCTCTTGGGTTGGTGAAGAAAAGATCACTTCAGGAGCACCTTCTTCAATAATTTGACCACCATCCATAAATATCACACGATGAGCAGCTGCACGAGCAAACCCCATTTCATGGGAAACGACCACCATGGTCATACCCTCTTTTGCCAGGGTTACCATAACATCTAACACTTCCTGGATCATTTCAGGGTCTAAAGCGCTGGTTGGTTCATCAAAAAGCATGATCTTGGGATTCATGGCTAAAGCACGGGCAATTGCCACCCGCTGCTGCTGTCCGCCGGATAACTGATTTGGAAAGGCTTGGGCTTTCTCCGGAATTCCCACTTTATCCAACAACTGTAAAGCAACTTTTTCGGCTTCATCTTTATTACGCTTCCGTACAACCAGTTGCGCCAGGGTGATGTTTTGCAGCACTGTCAAGTGAGGAAACAGGTTAAATTGCTGAAAGACCATTCCCACCTCAGTCCTAACGGCGTTGATATTGGCGCTGCTATTGAGTGGAATACCATCCACAATGATCGTCCCCTCATCAAACTCTTCCAGGCGGTTAATGCAGCGCAGCAGGGTTGATTTTCCGGAGCCAGAAGGACCAATAATTAAGACAACCTCTCCTTTTTGCACATCGAGGCTGACACGACTCAGGGCTTCGATTGCGCCAAATGATTTCGAGACATTTTCAATATGAATGATGGGTTGCATAATTTATTTCTCCATCCGGGTTTTATGCTCGATCCAACTGACCACCCGTGCCGAAAAAAGAGTTAAGACCAGATACAATAAAGCAACCATCGACCAAGTCTCCACCGGTATGAAGTTTGCTGACATAAACTCTCTGCCGCGGCGTGTTAAATCTGCTACTGCAACGACACTAACGAGTGATGAGTCTTTAAGTAATGAAATAAACTCATTTCCTACGGGTGGCAAAATAACCCGCACTGCCTGGGGAATAATAATATACCGCATGGCTTGAAAATAAGACATTCCCAAACTGCGAGCGGCTTCCATCTGTCCTTTAGGGATGCTCTGAATTCCTGCCCGGTATATTTCGCTCATGTAAGCGGCATAGCAAAAAGTTAAACCTAATATTGCCATACCTACCGCGTTTGCCAGATAATTTTTTAAAGGCTCGATATTAAGTGCTTCCCCTATACCCTGAATAATTGATGGAAATGCAAAATACCAGAAAAGCAGTTGTACCAGTAATGGAATCCCCCGAACAACCTCAATATACAGGGTTGATAATCCATGAATGACACGATTCTTTGAAAGCCTGCCCAACCCGCCCAGCAACCCCGTTACCAGGATCAAGACAAAAGAAATTAATGTGATCGAAATCGAGACCCATAGACCATCAGAAACAAAAATAATAATTCGCCGAAATGGATCTGGACGAACAAGTACCAAAAACACAATCAATGCGATAACCGCAAGCACCAACCACCACCAGGGGTCTATTCGGGCTGATGGTTCGGCACCGGGGATCTTTTGGAAAGGAGTGTCCGTCTCTGAATTGATATTCCTTTTTGCGTCCATTTAAATCCTTCCCTTACTGAACTTAAAAACTGGCGGGCTCTGAAAAGCCCGCCAGACTTTCAGTTTTCAAGATTTTCTTCCCAGGTAAAGGTTTACTTGAACCCTTTCACCCATTTTTCATCCAGTTTGGCGATTGTCCCATCCGCTTTTAAGGCGGCTAGAGCTTCATTCACTTTCTTCTGAAGATCGGGTTTCTTATTGCAAATCGCAATCCCGTAATTTTCTTCCGTGAAAGGCTGACCAACTGTCTTCATTTTATCTGGGCTTTTCGCAACGAAAGCCCGTGTGGTAGGATCATCGGTAACCACTGCATCAATCTGTCCATTGACAAGGTCAAGGAAAGCCAGGTCTACGGTGTCATAAGTCTTTACCGTTGCGCCAGCAATTTTCTTGGCTTCGATCTCACCCGTTGTGCTGATCTGCACCCCAACCTTCTTACCCTTTAAGTCATCTTTGGACTTAATGTCATTGTTTTCCTTTTTTACAGCAACAATTTGACCAGCATTGATATAAGGATCAGAGAATAAAAAGCTCTTTTTCCGCTCTTCAGTAATCGTAATCGCAGAGATCGCTAAATCATACTGGCATTGAGCCATTCCCGCCAACAATGGATCGAAATTCAAGTTAACATACTCAACCTGAAAACCTGCTTTTTGGGCTATTGCGTTCATCAAGTCAATATCAAAACCCTCAAGCTGCTTGGTTTTTTCGTTTACAGTTTCAAATGGCGGATAGGTCGCATCAGTAGCTACCCGAATTTTCCCGCCCGCCAGGCTGCTGCATGAACTAAGCAACAAACTGACCAATACCACAGCACTGAGCAGAATAAGCAAATGGCGTTTCATATTCTTCTATTCTCCTTTGGATGGTAAATGGATCTGATGAACTCTTGCTTCACACTCGAAGCCAAAAATTTCGTTTGATTATACTACTTTCCACGAAAATGATAACAATTTTTTAACAAAAATAGTTATTTTGCCCTGACGGGATGGTAAAGTTCATCGTAAGTTCCCCTCAATATGTTAAAATTATTGGGCAATCGCAATATCCTGAGTGAGGATCCGTGAACTCAAAACCATTCTATTACCTTTTCTTAAGAGCCTCTCGACCCATTTTGCTGGTCGGAGGTTTCTTAACCTACAATCTAGGCGCTGGAATTGCCAGGTATCTCGGAGAAACGATCAATTGGTCAACCTATTGGCTCGGACTGGCATGTGTAACCCTTTTACAAATCAGCAGCTATTATCTCAGTCAACACTTTGAACTGGTTGAAAAATCACCGTATTTATCGAACCCTGACGATATTCACCATGTAGCGCGCAAGAAATTAATCTTTTTACAATTAGCAAGTGCCACACTCACCATTGGTTCTGTGATAACGGTATTACTCTTTACCAATCACTTTTTAACCCCAGTTTCTCTACTCCTTCTAGGGTTAATGTTAATCCTCGCGATAATGTACGCGGTTCCACCATTTCGCCTGGTACAAAGAGGATATGGCGAATTAACTATTACTATCATTATCGCTAACCTTTCACCAGCGCTTGCTTTTGTATTCCAAACGGGAGACCTGCATCGACTTTTAGCCCTTGTTACTTCCCCTATCACCTTCTTAACATTGGCAACCTTTCTTGCTCTTTCCCTACAAAAATATTCGCGCGAATTGAGAAGCAATATATCGACTTTATTGGTCAGGCTTGGCTGGCAGCGCGGCATTCAATTGCATCATTTTTTTTTAGCATTAAGTTATGTGATCTTTATTTCAGCCAATCTGGTTGATATCCCCTGGCAATTGGTCTTTCCGCCCCTGTTGACATTTCCGCTGGCTCTTTTTCAAGCCTGGCAAATTAACCAAATCGCTTCTGGCGCAAAACCACGCTGGAAATTATTATCTTACACATCCCTATCAACCTTAGGATTGACCATTTATTTTCTTTCACTGTCTCTCTGGACAAATTAATAACTCCCAAAAGCAATTACTGATTGTAGAAGGTTTTGGTTTATTGACACTGGGCATTTTGGGTATTTCTGTGGCAAAATAGATCAAATTAATGATTTGGAGGGTTATACCATGCCAATTTCAGCCAACATTCCAGCTCCTGACTTTACGCTTGTAGATGAAACAGGAACACCGCGAACATTATCTGATTATCGCGGCAAATATGTAGTTTTATATTTCTATCCCAAGGATGATACACCTGGCTGCACCACTGAAGCCTGCAATTTTCGGGATGATTTCAGCAAATATAAGCAGGCAGGGGTTGAGATATTGGGAATAAGCCCGGATTCTGCTTCATCACACACAAAATTTAAAAATAAGTTCAATCTACCATTTACCCTGCTGGCTGATGAGGATCACAAGGTTTGCGACTTATACGGAACCTGGGCGTTAAAAAAATTTATGGGGCGTGAATATTATGGAGTATTAAGGACAACATTCTTGATTTCACCCGATGGTAACATTCAGCACGTTTTCGAAAATGTGAAGCCGGATGGACACAGCTCGGAAATCTTAAGTATGTTAAAAGTCAACGACTAGGGAAAAAAGCAGGTTGATTTTTTTCTTGACAAATTCGAATCGGGTTATAATTGATTTTTAGGTAATAAATCAAAATAAAATAAGGAGTCTTTCATGAAAAAGACGCTCTATCTTGTTGTTGTTCTTGTTCTCCTGTCAGCAGTAGTCTTATCTGCCTGCGGCGGCAGCTCCGCGCCCGCGACCAAACGGAATAATCCTCCTGCGGACATTGCAAGTAAGACCAACCCCTTCGCAGGCAAAGCCGATGCCGCCGAAGCTGGAAAAAAGTTATACGATGCCAATTGCGCTTCATGCCATGGTGCTACCGGTAAAGGGGATGGTCCAGCAGGCGCGGCTCTAAACCCCCATCCAGGCAACCTGGTGAATACCGTGAAAGAAACAACCCCGGCGTATATTTATTGGATCACCGCTGAAGGTGGATCTGCCGCTGGGAAAAGCGCCTCCATGCCTGCCTGGAAGTCTATCCTCAAAGAGGATCAAATTTGGCAAGTCATTACCTACATCCAGACATTCAAATAAATCAATCCACTCGTCTACTTAAAGAGCCTCTGAAAAGAGGCTCTTTTTATATACAATCCTTATACAATATTAAGCTTCTTCTCATCCAAATAAGGTAAACTATCTATGGTTTAGATGCAATTACGATCAACATAATGATGAGGAGATGCTACCATGCAAACGATATACAAAAAATTACATGCATCCTCTCCTTTGAGCAAACGAGAGGTTGAAATTTTACGTTTTTTAGAGCAAGGGAAAACCACTTCCCAAATTGCTACTGGTTTATATATTTCCGAAAACACAGTAAAAACTCATGTGCATCATATCATGAGTAAATTAGATGTATCATCCAGAAGAGACGCGGTTCGCAGAGCGTATGAATTAGGCATTTTACACCGTCAGGATGTATAATAGATAAGAATTACCAACTACCACCAGTTCACGGTAAACAATAGATCACCTGGATCTTATTTTATTAAAGTCCGCCAGGTGTTAATGGTAAATATTTAATATTTAATATGGCAAGTTAGCTCTTTATTCATAGCAGAAGCGGGCAGGAATAATTACGGGAGCGGCACAGTATGAGCAAAGAAAATGCCATCAGGTTTCTGATTGTCGGAGTGCTGGTCATTGCCAGTACTTTTTTGGTTTATTTTCTTTTAGACAGCGTTGGCTTATTTCCTCTGGTCGGAAGCCAGCAGGCTGTTGTTATTGACAGGCTTTTCAATGTTCATCTAATCCTGATTTCCTTCCTGTTCTCTCTGATTACAGTATTTTTAATCTACAGTCTGATTTTCTTTCGCCACAATCCCGGTGAGAAAGCCGAGGGAGCATTCATCAAAGGGAACACCCGGCTTGAAATCGTCTGGACGCTTATCCCCTTACTTACCGTCGTCGTCATCTCTTATTATGGCGCTCAAACCCTGGCGGAAACCATTCGCCCTGACCCCCAAGCAATGGTAGTTAATGTGATTGGGTTTCAATGGGCATGGGCTTATGAGTACCCGGATTTTGGGATAACTTCCCAAACGCTTAATCTTCCGGTGAACCGCCAGGTTTTATTAAAAATGACATCGCGGGATGTTATCCACTCATTTTGGGTTCCAGAATGGCGGGTAAAACAAGATGTCTTGCCTGGTGAAAACCTGGTGAAAGAACTGCGAGTAACCCCAACCCAACTGGGCACATTTCAAGTCTTGTGCGCAGAGCTATGCGGCGGGGCACATGCTTACATGAACAGTCCCGTTAAGGTCATGACCCAAGATGAGTTTAACGCGTGGGTGTCAAAAGAAGTAAGCACATCTTTAGCAGATCCCGTCTCTCGTGGCGAAAAATGGGTGGTCAACAATGGCTGCCTTGGATGTCACTCCATTGACGGAAAAGATGGTATTGGACCTACCTGGAAAGGTTTATTTGGCTCAGAGGTCGAATGGGTAGATGGGAAAAAATACAAAGTGGATGAGAATTACTTAAAATCAGCCATCATTCGACCTCAATTACAAATGCGCAAGGGATATAATCCTAATCTCATGCCACAGACGTATGGCACTTTACTTACGGGCGAACAAATTAACGATATGATTGCTTATATTATCTCCCTGAAATAAAGCAAACGCAGAAAATGAGGAGCAATACGATGAAGAACATCTTGTCGATTGGTTTGGTGCGTGGTCTCCTCGCTCAACTGGTAGGATCCATAGCCGGAGCTGCTCTGGTCGGCTTGATCCAGGTGATTACTGGGGTGGGCTGGAAACTCGAACCAGCCTACGTTGTAGGCGGGTTAATTGGCGCACTGGCGTTCATGGTAGGTGTTGGCAGTTTTACCGACTGGTTTCATGTTGCTCAGGGAAAAGTAGTTCCTGAACCTGAAGAAGTTACAGTGGGAACCGGTTGGAAACGGTATTGGGGAGTCAGTTATGACCACAAAGTAATTGGTATTCAATACGGATTCCTTTCATTGATCTTGCTGGTGGTAGGCGGTTCGTTTGCGCTGTTATTTCGAACCGAACTGGCTGCATCTGGACTTCAAATTCTCACCCTGATTCAATATAATACCCTGATTGGCATGCACGGCATGGTTTTAATTATATGTATCTTGCTTGGAATTGCCGCAATTGGGAACTATCTACTGCCATTACTCATGGGTGCGCGCGATATGGCTTTTCCGCGCTTAAACGCTTTTGCTTTTTGGTTGGCAGTGCCCGCCTCTGTTCTCCTCACCAGCAGCATGTTTTTTGGCGGATTCGAAACTGGCTGGACAGGTTATCCCCCCCTTAGTGTGCGGGGGCCGATAGGAATTCAGGGATTCTTCATGGGTGTGTTTGTGGCAGGATGGTCATCCATTTTAGGCGCATTAAATTTCATCGCAACAATCGTGCGGATGAGAACAAAAGGGATGACGATGTTTCGCATGCCGATTCTGGGCTGGGCATTCCTGGCAACATCAATATTGGCGCTTACTGCCACCCAGTTAATCGGTCTTAGTTTCCAACTGGTGATGTTCGAACGCCTGCTGGGTATGCCTTTTTTCACACCCGCCAAAGGGGGTAACCCCATCCTCTTCCAGCATCTCTTTTGGTTTTATTCTCATCCAGCCGTTTACATTTTCGTCCTTCCAGGGTTGGGCGTAATCAGCGAATTGCTACCCGTATTTGCCAGGAAACCTTTGTTCGGTTACCGCTGGGTTGCTTTATCTTCGCTCGGCATCGCCCTGGTTGGCTTTCTGGTGTGGGCGCATCACATGTTCACATCCGGCATGGAAGAGTATTTACGCGTGCCATTTATGTATTCCACCCTTTTAGTGGCAGTTCCAACTGGCGTTAAATTTTTCAGCTGGGTAGCAACCATCTGGCAAGGAAAAATCCGTTTCAGTACACCTATGTTATTTGTGTTAGGAGCGATAATCACATTTCTTCTGGGCGGTTTGACCGGTCCCCCGATGGGAACGGTTGCAACGGATTTACATCTCCATGACACCTATTTCATCGTTGGACATTTCCACAATACGATGTTTGGTGGGTTTGTCTACCCATTTTTCGCTGCATTGTACTACTGGTTTCCAAAGATGACCGGACGGCGGATGAATGAATTGTGGGGAAAGGTTCACTTTTGGATGATGACGGTTGCATTTCTGGTCATGACACTGGGTCAGATGCGAATTGGACTGCTTGGAATGCGCCGCCGTATTGCTGATTATGATCCATCTATGGGATTTGGTGAACCGAATCTGCTCATCACCATAGGTGGTTTCTTTATCGCTCTCTCCGTCCTGATATTTTTAATCAACGTGTGGGTTAGCGCCAAAAAAGGTGACCTTGCGGTAGACAACATTTGGGAATCCCGCTCTCCTGAATGGTACACACCTTCTCCTACTCCCCTCCACAATTATGATCGAGAATTTGAAGTGGTTGGGGATCCGTACGATTATGGACTTGAAGGATCCAGTTACATTAAATTCGCTCAGCCCCCCAAGAGCGCGGCAGATTAACCGGGAGGTAAAACGTCATGGAAAAACATACCAAGAAAAAAGATGAACTCCAACAGGGAATAATTATTTTTGGCGCGTTGGCGGGTTTAACCGTATTGGAGTTTATCGCTGCACATTATGACTTATTCGGTATCATCTGGATATTGCTCTTGGTCAAGGCAGGCTTAGTCATATGGTTTTATATGCATATTTATCGGGTATTCCAGGCTGACCAGGGAGGTCATTCATGACAACTCACGCACCTGCCCACGAATCGTATGCGCACCGCCTGGCTACCAACCGCCTTGGACTATGGCTATTTTTTCTGTCAGATTCTTTCGTTTTCGGTGGATTATTTGTTGCCAGGTTCTACCTGTTGGGCAATACCCGCCCCGAGTTAAGCCAGGAATTGGGATTGATTGTAACTTCGGTGCTGTTGGTGAGCAGCTTCTTTATGAATCGCGCAGAGGTGATGATCACAAAAGGCAATCAAAAAGGTTTTTTGACCAGCACGCTCATTACAATGCTTCTTGGAATTGCCTTCTTAATTGGTGTGGTCGGTTTCGAATGGCAGCTTGCCCATTTTGGTCCTGCTGATGGTCCCCAAGGGGCTGTATTTTACATGATGACAGGCATGCACGCCCTCCACGTATTCACTGGTGTAATCTTCTTGTTGATTATTTATTTGAATGGCAAAAAGGGTTTATATACGCCAGAGAGACATTGGGCAGTCGAAGCTTGCACGAACTATTGGCACTTTGTGGACGTGGTATGGATCTTCTTCTATCCAGCGTTGTACTTAATTGGTTACCTTTAGACGATTTATAGTATGCAACGCCATTGGATTCTTCTTGGAGCAGGTCTTTTTTTGGGATTAGCAGGAATAATCGTATATTCCCTGCTCCAGCCATACACCCTGAAGGGTTCAGCGATAACAACTCCTACCACTGCTCCCGATTTTATACTTTCATCCAGCCTGGGCGGAAACTACCAATTAAGTCAACACAACGGAAAAATTCGATTACTTTTCTTTGGTTACACTACCTGCCCTGATATTTGCCCGGCTACCCTTTCTGAAATGAAACAACTCACCAGCAGGTTGGGCAAGCAGGCTAATGAAGTGCAGGTATTGTTTGTAACAGTCGATCCAGAGCGAGATACCCTGGAAAAATTATCCCGGTACATGGCTGCCTTTAATCCCGCTTTTATTGGTCTATCTGGAACCCCAGATCAACTCGAAACTGTATGGAAATCTTACGGCGTCTATCGCGAAATTCGTCAAGGAGCAACGGCTGCTGGATATCTGGTTGACCATACTGCTCGGGTGTATGGCGTGGATAAAAAAGGCAATTTGCGCGTTACCTATAGCTTCGGCACACCAGTTGATGCGATCTTAAGCGATGTTCGTTATTTGCTGAGAGAATGAAAAGGTAGAACCATGAACTCAAACGCACATAGAATCGCCCTTCAAATGATTGCCTCCCTGGCAATTGGTCTGATCTTTGGGTGGATCATCAGTGAGACTTCCTTCCAATCTTTACGAGAAGGTTTAGATCGCCCGCCGCAGATTATTGAAATTGTCATTCCTCCAGGAACTGCTGAAAAGATTGGAGCAGGTAAACCTGTCGATACGATCCCGGACAATCTGGTGATTGCTGAAGGTGATACATTATTAGTAAAGAATCAGGATAACGTCAGCCATCAATTGGGTCCAATCTGGATTCCAGCCAATTCTTCGAGTAGTTTATTACTCAACCGCGTTGACCGCTATATTTACGCCTGTTCTTTCCAATCGTCCCAATATGTTGGATTAACCGTCCAACCTCGCACAACTCTCTCTCTACGCATTACCGGCATTTTGCTGGCAGGGCTGCCAACGGGTGTTATGGTGGCATTGTATAGCCTCATCCTGTTTCCGCTGAAACCAAAAAATCAAACGCTATCCCAAGTCAATAGTTAGCTAATGAAAGGTTTCTTCAGCCCTCGCTGGCTGTTTACAACGTTTTTCGTGCTTATTGGTGTAGCCGTGTTGATTCGCCTGGGTTTCTGGCAACTTGACCGGCACGAGCAGCGGAAAGCATTCAACTCCCGTGTAATCGCCCAAATTAGCCGGGAGCCGCTCAATTTGAACGAAGAATTACCAATAAGCGGGCTTTTTGAAATGGAATACCGACCAGTGATCGTGACTGGGACGTACATCCCCGAAGACGAAATCCTCCTGCGAAATCAGGTTCGCATCTTACCCGATGGCAGCGAATCCCCTTCTGGACCGGGCTATCACCTATTAACTCCTTTGGAAATCGATGGAAAGGCGAAAGCCGTTTTCGTGAACCGGGGTTGGATTCCATTAAGAGATGGAGACTCTGCCAGCCGCGAAAAATATCGAATTCAAGGCAAGGTCACACTGCGAGGAGTCATCCGCCGACCGCAAACCAGACCCGATTTTGGCGGTGTGCCCGATCCTACTCTGCAGCCAGGTCAGTCCCGATTATCAACCTGGAATATTGTCAACATTGAGCGAATCCAAAAACAAACCAACCTAGATCTACTACCCGTCTATATCCAGTTGACCCCTGAAAACTCCGAAGAGGTATTACCGCAACCAGTAGAACCAAAAGTAGAAATATCCGAAGGAAACCACCTGGGATATGCTGGACAATGGTTTACATTTGCCACAATATTAGGAATCGGATATCCCTTTTTTATACGCAGCCAGATAAGAAAAAGCAACCAGAAATAATTTACCTGAGGCGAATGCTCTGTTTCGCAACCACCACCGGCAGGATTGGTTGAGCTTTGACCATATTTAAAAACTGCTGACCTTCTTGATTGCCGGCTTTGTTTAATTTTTCAGCCCATTGTGCTCCCAACGACTGGTAAAGCAATTCTACTGTAATCTGTAATTCACCCGCTCCAACCTTTACCTGGTATTCGACCTGATCGCTGCCTCCGACAAAATCTTCGTCACTCAGGGCATCTCCTATTACACCAACGACATTGGGAACGGTTGATTTATTAAATCCTTTCGGCAAAAGACGGTTGTCTTTCAAGTAACTGGCTGCGCTAAGCAGTTGGGTAGTAACTTTACCATTTTCGTCTGCCATGATACTTTCGTAAATTTGAACCTGATCAGCTTGGATAATAGATTGATAATGTTTCTCAAATAGAGCCGCATCTTTATCATTATCATTATCAGTAATGTTGCCAAATTGATCATATCCACCCGACTCAAATATCGTATTTCCCATTTGATCTCGAACGACAACATGCAACCATGCCCGCCGCGAAGGAAAACCGCTTGGAAACTTGTGCCCAACCAGACTGGTTATTTTCACAGTCAAAGCAAGTGTATCGCCCCGCCGTTCTCCCTTAAGGTCTAATGTAGCGGTTTGTTCCGTCAGTTGCCTGGTGGTATGGTTTTGGGTTATTTGAAAATGTTGATCCTCAGCTGTCGCCTTAATAGCAGAGGCATTTTTCTCCATCAGACTTAACATATAATGATTGCCACCCACAAAGAGATGTTGAGAAAAGGGTGAACGCTCTTTTCCGCCCACGGTTGAGATAAGCACTTCGCCATTAGCCTGAGGCATGTGACAGTTCTGGCAAAAACGGACGCCGTGATAATCGCTATTTTGCCACTCCAGGAACGGAGTCTGCTCCGGAAAAGGTTCCTTACTCAAACTGCCATCTGCCAATATCGTCGAGGTAAACAAAGTATGGCAGGTGGCGCATACGGGAGGACGACTGATATGCATACTCTGAAAGGGAATAAAACCAGTCGTACTTTGCATGATGGTTACTGCAGCAGGTTCGACGGGGAATTTTCCAAATATTTTCCGCGTTCCGCTTTCTGTCGCAATATCAATTTTAAAATTTCCAGAGAATGTGCCTTCAATATCTGCCATATTGGCTGGTTCAATCTGATGGCAAACCGTACACGACACACCATCTATTCCAAGTGGATGAAGGGAATGGTTGGAATTTTTAAAACCATCATCCAATATGCGGGTGGATTGTTTTTGTTGAATGGCGGTGAAAAAAGCCATTGGATAATGACAGGTGCTGCATTTTTCCTCAATGGCATCACGATAGGCAGGAAAACGCAAGCTTTCACTGCGTACCGACGCCAGATAATATGGGTCTCTGGCTGCATTAGCCATCATGGTCGAGCGCCAGGCAGAATCGATGGATACATCGGCATTTTTCTTATCCTTGATTCCAGTATGGCAGGCGGCACATTCACCAGATGTCGAGAAAAGAGTTCCCCTTTCCCGAATTAACATGCGTTCTGGATTGGGTTGAACGGGTATGGGTACTGGAGTGGAACTTCCTCTCTGACAGGCGCTAAGCAATAAAACCACAACGACCCACAAACCCCAATTGAAGCTGGATTTTATATTATTCATTTTTTCCCTCTCAGATTAATTTATTGGACGCGAACCAGAACTTTTCCCCTATCCCATAATTGTTCTAAACGGTAATAATCCCGCCGGTCGGGGGAAAAAAGGTGAACGACCACATCTCCCAAATCGACCAACAACCACCCCTCTCGTCCAATCCCTTCTATCCTGCAGTTGATATCAAAGCGAATTTTAGCAGTGTCTTCAACTGCTTCAGCCAGGCTATCCAACATCCGATCACTTGTGCCAGTACATATAACAAAATAATCAGCAAATGACGCAATTTCGTGAATATCGAGCAGGAGGATGTTTTCACCTTTTTTGTCCTCCAATGCATTGACAACTCCTCTGGCAATATCTAACGCGTTCAGAATACACCTCTTTCTATCTACCTAATTTAGCATTTTCTTATCCATTGTAAAAATGGCTTTAACAAGTGAATATCCTTATCTATTTTCATTTTAACATAATGTGAGTTAAGATCAGCCGCGATTTTACAATGCAGGTGGTTCAGCCTGACTAAATGTGCCCAGTAAAAAGTGGGAGATAGGTGAATAAATTGATCCATGCGGCGTCAATTCGCTGCGAAACAGGACAACCTTTTCCACATCGACCTTGGCAAGGTGCCCAACTTTTACCATTTCCAATGCCCTCGCAACCTCCGCCACCTCCTCCGGTCGCGCATTCTGAGACACTCTTCCCAAGGTTATGTGAGCCGAAAAAGGACGTCCTTCAGGCGGAAATCCAAGCGACTTTAGACCATTTTCCACATCCTCTGCCAGGTTGAATAGGCTGGGTTCCGGTTCAACTCCTACCCAGACGACCCGGGGACGCCTTGTATTTGGGTAAGCTCCAATTCCTTTTAGTCTTAATAGGAATTTATCCTTCCCACAAACCGCCGATTGTATTGCCTGATTAATTCCTGGTATCTGTCCAGGAGAAATATCTCCCAGGAATTTGAGGGTTATATGTATATTTCCGGCTGAAACCCAGCGTACTCCTCGCGCTCCAGCCTGTCGCAATCGGTTACTAATTTCGGATAAACTTGCTTGAACTTTTGGCGGGATTTCAACCGCAATAAATGCACGAATTGCAGCCAGACTGCCCTCCTATGGTTCTTTTACTGTGGCAGTAATTTCAACTTTTCCAGCTTTTTCAAATTGAAGCGCCAGTTTGACCGAGTCATTTGGCTTTAAATCTTTTTTCAATTTCATCAGCATAATATGTGTCCCGCCAGGCTTTAATTCCACTTTTCCACCCGCCGCAATCGGAATATTGGGCTGCATTTTCATCTTCATAACGCCGCCCTCCATCACCGTGATGTGCATTTCCACCATATCGGATACATCAGAAGTAACACCAATCATTTTATCTTCTTGAGAAGCCGTATTGCTCATTACAAAATAAACAGCCCCGGTGCCATCCTTTAATCCAGGTCGCGCCCAGGCATTTTCAATTTTGATTGGACCAGAACTTACTCCGAGATTCTGTGAACAGGCTGAAAGAACCAAAGCGATCAAAATTACCAAAATATAGAAATTCCTTAGAACTTTCATAAGATTTTTTCCTCCTCTCCAACGAAAAAAAGTATATCTTTTAATTGACGCGAAATCAACTGAAAACATCTCGGATTAAGGTTCTTCCTGTTCCAACACCTCAATTCTACCGGTTATATTACCATCAGGTTGAAATGTCAAGACGCCAAAGGTAGGCTTCTTCTGCCGAGGACTACCAACACTTGCGGAGCCAGGGTTCATCACCAGCCGATTTTCCCAGGTAAAACATTCCGGAAAATGAGTATGCCCAAACAAGAGCACCTTTGCGCGGGAGGATGATTGTATCAGGCGAGGCAGATACTGATCTACCTGGTAACCAGTGGTTACATGAAATAATTTACCTGACCAATACTGCCAAAATGTCCCCTGTCCATGCTGCAACGACACAATTGTCCCGAAAATTTCAACTTCTCGCTGCCAGGGAAGCGCACCCCAAAATAACCAGTCTCGATTGCCCCGAACAGCCAGCACAGGAGAAACCGTACTTAATTGCTTAAGTACCCACGGCGCACAAATATCACCTAAGTGGAAAATGAGGTTGGTTTTGGCAATTCGTAATGCCTGCAATAAGGCGGGATGTAATCCTGACACTCGATCAGGTATATGTGTATCCGATACAACCCCAACGATGAATGCACCCACATGAGGGTCAATCGGGAACCTGGTGATCATTGGTTTTGTCATGAGAATGTTTCTATCCTGGAAGCTGAAGAATATTCTTGCTCCATTTGTTTTTCATATTTCTTCTTCCGATATTAACTCAATCGCAAACATATAGAATAATAACAAGTCAGTTCTTATAAAATGATCACGCAACCAATCTCTTGCTGCCGCTAGCCCCCATATCCCCTATGGGAGTAAAGGGTAGATCGCAAAAAACAGGATAGGGATATACACAAAATGACGATACATCAAAGCAGGTCTAAAATCGCCAGGATTTCTTTCCTGGCTTGTTCAGGAGAAAGAAATCGCACTGCGTGGATGCCCATGGCGCGGGCAGCATCAATATTTCTTTGAAAATCATCGGTAAAAATTGCCTTGGGCGCAGATACATCAAGACTGGTCAAAACATGTTGGAAGATGCGAGGGTCAGGTTTTGCCATACCCAACTCAGCGGAAATAAAAACCTGATCAAAACACTCCAGAACACCACCCATTTTAGTCAACACCTGGCGCAGATCGGACCAGGCATTGCTGAGCATGGCGGTGCGAAAAGTCGGGCGCAGGGAGGATATCCAGGCTAAAAAGTCGCGATCCAATCGATCGCCAGCAAAAAACTGGCGACGAAACTCCTGAGTTTGGTACGCATCCAGATTGATTCTTTTTCCAATCGCCCGCCAGTGATCCTCTGCTGATATTAATCCTCTTTCAGCCTGGTGATGAGTGTCCGAATCGAACACCAGCGCTTCAAGATCAGCCAGACTCCAACCAAATCGTTCCGCCAGCCTCAATCTTGGCTGGCGGTCTTCGGTTCGCAGAAATACTCCTCCCATATCAAATATGACTGCTTTGATCTTTAACTGATGTCCCATATCCAATCTACTTTTTTCTGCAAGTATATCACCTGGATTGGATTACTCAATACTTTTTCGAAATATTGTCATCGACCGGACAACCTCATATCCCATGCTCTGGTAGAGCTGCAAAGCGCCACTCAGGTTTTGGGCATCCACTCCTAATCTTGCTCCTTGGTATCCCATATCTTTTAGCATCCAAAGGCTGCGCGCAATTAATGCCTTTGCTACCCCGCGTTTTCGATAGGGGCGCCTTACACATATATTTTCAGTCCACCCCCGCATTTTCCCAAATCGTTCATTTTCTTTTTCGTCGATATAGTTCAACACCATTCCCGCAACTTGATCTCCATCCCAGGCTACTTGCCATAAAGAGGGGTTGAATTGAGGAGAACCAACCCATGCTTGATAATCTTCTTCCGTTGGCTCTGAAAAACCCCAATGATCGCGAAACGCCTCCACCGACGCTTCCCATACCTGGCGGTATTGCGTTGGAAGTGCCACATGTACCTCCAGACCTTCTGGAAGGGATATTATCGGAATATTATCTAAATTCTTGCGCTCCATGCTGTAGTGGACACGTATGGGTTGAAATCCTGCATTTTCAACAATTATCGAAAATTCTTTTTGAGTATCCCAACAACCAGTATCGAAGTGTTTCTTTACCTCGCTAGGATGATCTTTAGCAATCTCCCGTAGACGCATTTCGCCCAGATGAAACAGCACTATGCCAAGCTCACTTTGTCGCCAGATGGGATCGATTGTCCAGATAATTGAGTAGATATAATCACCAGATCTGGAATCAATCCACCAAAATACACGATGATAGGCTACTGGTTTTCCATTGACTTCCACCATCAAAAAATCACGGGATAAATCACAATTATTCAAGTGGCTGTACATCACCTCCAGTTCTTCCGCTGAGTGATATTCTTCCAATCCATCTGCCTCTCGACACCGGTTGATTAGATCAGACAACTTCTGAAAATCAGCTTTTCCACGATAATGGTGGCATTCCAATCCCTCAAGCTGAAGAGATTCCATCAATCCAACTTTCTGATTCAAATCGATTATGTTCATTCGTGCTATCCTTTTATTCATTAGCCATTTCGGTGCAATTTACCAGTTCGCTTGGCATATCGCTCTGCCAGAGAGAAAATATACAATCCCAAAGGGATCAATACTACACCCATTGCCAGCGCTGGGAAAATGTATTCCATTAATTCTCCCGTCGGCACACCTTCCATGAGAGCTTTTCTAGTGCCGCTTAGCACATAACTGGCTGGGCTGAATACCGCAATTTTTTGCAAAATATCCGGTAAAACCTCAACCGGGTAATACACTCCCGATACCAGCATAATCAAAGCGATGAACACATGGGTCATTTGTGCACCACGCTCCGGAAAAAGGAGCGGCAAAACGGAAGCGGTAATGCTGAAGCCGATGAACGAAACACTTCCAGCCAACATGATCAATACCCCACCGACCAAATTTGCCCGGCTTAAATCAAGGTGAAATAAAAGCGCTGTGGTAACCAGGATGACTGAGGTAAATACCAGGCTGTATCCAACTGCAAAGCAAGTTTGCCCTGCCATGTGAGTCAATCTGCGTACTGGCGCCATTAGTGTATATTCAATAGTCCCTTCCCAGCGCTCAATACTGATCAGCTCAGTGATCCAGTAAAAAATGGTCGATAAAAACCGCCAGATTAAGGTGCCTACCAAAAGGTAAAGCACCAGATAACGGCTATCGATTTCAGCCGACCCACCACCAATGACACCTACACCCTTGCCTATATAACCCACTGCCAGACTATCAGCGATGGAATATACCAGCCAGACCAATTCCCATGTCCAATAGCGTTTGATTAAATTAATGTTTCGCTCAACAAACGCATACGAAGCCCGTAACTGATAAACCATAGTGGTCATCTCTATCTTTCTCCTTTGTCCTCTGACCTAGCGTATATTCAGAGTCACCCTATTTAATCCTAATTGGTGAAAAGCGTAGCGCATTAAAATCCTTACGGCGTCGGTTGCATATCCTTTTCCCCAACAATCTTGTCTGCCTATTGAAATTCCCAAGACGGCTTTTCTTCCAATCCAATCGATTTCTTGCAACGCAATTTCACCAACAAGCTCATCGGTTTCCAACGAACGAATGACAAACAGTTCGCATGTTGAACTACCAGAAACACAATCCAGAATCGGATCTTTGCTGTACAAATGCAGGTATGTTTGCGATTTCCGCCAATGTTCCAGAATGGCTCGATCACCTGACGCATCGAAGCGATCCAGATACACCAATTGACCAATCAGGTAGTCTGTTTTATTTTGATCGATTATCTTTATAGCGCGGTTCATTTTGATTATCTCGTATTGTGTCTTCTCAATCACTTCCTCATCCAGAATAAACCGTGAATTTCTGGAAAGGTCACTCCAATTCATTGAATGGATTATCGGTATCGTATCGGCTATCATCCGGTTTCTCCATTCGCCTCAACCAGTTGCTTGCCAGTCAATTTAAGAAACACTTCTTCCAATGAGACTGCATGCCCATTATCTGGCAATATCATTTCTTTCAGTCTCTCTGGTTTGTCCAAGGCAACCACTTTCCCTCGATCCATGATCGCTATGCGATCGCACATAGAATCAGCCTCCAACATGTCATGGGTGGTCAAGATTATCGTGACACCATATTGATCTCTTAACTCACGAATTACTTTCTGTACTTCTCGTTTCGAGCGTGGATCTAAACCGGTTGTTGGCTCATCTAATAGCAGCACACTGGGCTTGGTCAGTAATGCACGCGCTATTGCCACTTTTTGCTGCATTCCGCGTGACATCTCTTCCATTGGGTGATTAATCGCGCGTTTCTCAAGACCCAGTCGCAGCAGGATATCGACAATCTGCTTTCGAACATCTTTAATTTCGATTCCATACAACCTCACACCATACATCAAATTTTCCATAGGAGATAATTTCTTAAAGAAGCTGGCTTCAACTGACACCCGGTTGATCAATCGCTGAACCTGCATTGGGTGTTTCTCTACATTTATCCCATGGACAAAGATCTTTCCTTCATCGGGCAATAGTAAAGTTGAGATGAGACGGATGAGAGTTGACTTACCGCCACCGTTGGGTCCTAACACGCCAAAAATTTCACCGAATTTCACCTGGAAAGACACATGATCAACCGCGACAATATTCTTCTTAACGGATTTTCCATTATCTCGCTGCTTTTCATCCTTGGTCACCTCTTGTCCTATCCTGGTCTCCGTTTGCACATTTTTTGAACCCTGCTCGTCGCCATCCACAATGTTCGCAGTACCATTTTTCTTTACAGGTTTGATTAAATCAACCAGTCTATGCCAATATTGCACTTCAGATTTGCCAAATTTTTTATACACATTGTCAACGATTACGGCGTACATGATAGTCTCCATAAATGAAAAATAAACAAAAAAACCACGGTTTCTATCGTCAACCCGTGGTAATAAGAAGAAAAAAAAGACCACGGGCTTAGAGTGTCTCCCGTGGTCAGTGAATTTAGATTAATCTTGGCTGGCTACAGGCGCACTCCGATAAGGAAAACAAATGCCGCTCCGCTGACGACAGGAGCTGCACCGTTTATGAAGGGATTGTTAGCCAGAAATAAGCTCATGTTTTACCTCTTGCGTTCATATTATCACAAGATTGTTATTTTCGTCAAGGAAAATATTAAAGATTGTGATGAAAATGTATGAAGAATAGGATCTCTCCAGGGCATATGGAATGATACGAGTTTTCGCTACTTTTGGTAAAATTATTCTATCCATGAACCGACAATCTCAACAACATCGTTTTCTCCTACAAGCCGTTTTATCTTTAATGCTGATCATCCTGCTGGTGATCACTCTTGACCTCTTGACGAACCGAATCGAAGCGGTAAAAGACCACGCCTGGGATTTTGTCTATTACATCGATATTGCTGAAAATGGATTGATAGGAAACGATCATCTTGCTGTTCCGTATGCTTATCGCGCATTGACTCCTTTGCTGGCACGATTTATTAACCTTTCATTTAACTTCTCGACCGGAACAGGTTTTAAGATCCTGGCATATATTGGCGTTACTGCCCAGCTATTCGGTATCTATTACCTGATCCGAAAATTAAAAATGAGTTTTGCCACCGCCCTGGTTACTATGCTTCTACCAGGATTTGCCTTATTCAATACCAAGTTTCTTTTATTCGATTCTTATCGACCAGATCTGCTGGCTTATTCTGCGTTGGTCTTTGGGTTCATTTGCCTTCTCAATCGATGGGTTGTACCAGCAGTAATCATTGCAACCGTAGGTGTTCAGATGAGAGAAACGCCGGGAATCCTGGCAATGATTGCGATATATCAATTAATTTTATCCTGGAAAACAGATCGCAAAAAAATTATCCCATTGGTTTATGCTGCAATGATCGGATGCGCTATGACACTGGCAGTTGTCCTGCCGCGTATATTCATCCCCGTTAAATTTACCCAGCAAATTCTAGATCCTATCTATGATCCTAATTTCCTCAAAGTGCTGTTTGGGATGGTATTGAATTGGAAACGAGATATCAACCTGGTCTATAACCTGGCTGCCTACCTGCTTCCTCTTTGGCTGCTGGCAACACCTGGTTCGCTCAAACGCGCCTGGCATGACTTGGGAGAGATGAGAGCCTGGTTTATTATTTACCTGGCGGTTGTCTTCTTAATGACACTATATGGTGGAACGGACATGATGCGGTATGTAACGTATCTGTTTATACCTCAGGCAATCCTGGCAGGACGATTAGTCGAGCAAGAAAAAATTCCCCTTGAACAAATTTTATTTACCCTCATTGCAGTCATACTTTTTAATCGATTATTCCTGCCCTTTCCAATCTGGGATTTCAACGCATACCTTGATTTCTACGGCGGATACGGCGACCGTCTGTCCACCGGATCCCTGTTGCGCATGGTTGAACTGGTTGGCTGGATTGGTCTTGGTATCCTGGTGCGATGGATTCTCTCCCCAGCCGATTGGAAAGCGTCATGGAAAAATTGAGGCAGGATATATTAAATCTTCTGGGAATTAACCTGTCTCCGCGCCAGGAAAATGCCTTTTTACGATTTGAAAAAGAACTCCTGGAATGGAATGCCCAGTTTAACCTCACCGCCATCCGTGATGCGAGCGGAATTCGCACCAAGCATTTCCTGGATTCATTAACTTGCATGCTTGCATGGCGGGATAACCCTCCATCCAGTTTGATCGATATCGGAACGGGAGCTGGCTTTCCAGGAATTCCTCTTAAGATCTTAATGCCTTCTCTCCAGCTAACTCTGGTTGAATCAGTTGGGAAAAAAGCGCGATTTTGTGAACATATTACAAAAACACTTGGGTTAACTCGGGTAGAAGTGATCCAGGCGCGGGCAGAAGATGTTGGTCGCCAAACTGCCTATCGGGAGAAATTTGATTGGGCAGTAGCCCGCGCTGTGGCGAATATGCCGGTACTGGTCGAATACCTGCTGCCACTTGTAAAAATAAATGGCGCTGCTCTCGCACAAAAAGGAGAAAGTGCCCTTGCAGAAGCCCATGCATCCGAACGCGCCTGCAGGATCGTTGGAGGACAACTCCAACAGTTGATCCCAGTTGAACTGCCAGGTGTGGCAGAACAACGTTACCTGGTGATCATCCGCAAGATCGCGGCTACTCCCCCCGCTTATCCCCGCCGTGTTGGACTGCCAGCCAAAAATCCTTTATAGTTTACCCAACTCCAGAAAATAAGTTCTAATTCTTAGTATCTCTTGTGGTAAAATGAAGCTGATGGCTGTAAAAACCTCTGATACCAATTCAATACCTCCCCCACGATTAATTCCCTCCCTGGTTGCTGGATTTAATCTGGTCGCAAATAACATATATTTAATCCTGCTGCCTGTCCTGCTGGACTTGTTTTTATGGATGGGACCCCATTACCGAATGAAGTCTCTGCTGACCCCCTGGATAAACGGCACTTTAGAAATGCTTGCTTCCAATTCTAACAATGACATGACTCGTTTTACCACTTCATTGGCAGATTTGTGGAGACTTCTTTTAGAACGCTTCAACCTGGCGAGTTCGCTCATCACCTTTCCAATTGGTGTACCCAGCATCATAATAAACCTATCCCCTATATCAACCCCTGCTGGAAACCCGCCGGTGATCGAAGTATCATCAATCAGCCAGATGGTGGTTTTATGGATCGGTTTTTCTTTGCTTGGAATGGGATTAGGCGCATTTTACTTTTCTATTGTGGCGCACTCTGCCAGCGGAGGTAAACTTCAGCTAAATATTCGCAACCTGGCTTGGAACATCTGGCAAACCACGCTTTTATCCATCACTTTGTTTTTCCTTGCGATCATCTTACTCATTCCCCTCACTCTGATTATCTCAATTTTCGCTCTGATCAATCCCATGTTGTCTCAGATCGTCCTGATTATCCTTAGCTTTTTAGGAATGTGGTTGATTATTCCAATGGTATTCTGCCCGCATGGCATCTTTATGTACCGCATGGGAATCCTTGCTTCATTGATGGCAAGCGTCCGGCTTGTTCGCACAACACTACCAACCACCGGAATTTTTTTATTGGCTGTGGTGGTGATCAATCAAGGCATGAACATTATATGGCGCATTCCTCCAGAGACATCCTGGATGACACTGATTGGTATTTTTGGGAATGCTTTTATAACCACCGGGCTTTTATCTGCCAGTTTTGTCTTCTATCGCACCGGCGCCGAGTGGCTGCAAGAGATGCTCAGGCGGTCGACGAAGCTCGATGCGAAGTCATGAAAAAACATCAAATAAACTACTAGATGAATCCAGTAAGGGAGGACTTGTGACCCAGACTGCTGTTATCAGTTCTTATGCAGCAAAAGACATTCAGGTGTTGGAGGGCTTGGAAGCTGTACGAAAGCGACCCGGCATGTATGTCGGTGGAACCGACTTAAAAGCTCTCCACCACCTCGTATATGAAGTTGTCGATAATTCGATTGACGAAGCACTGGCTGGCGCTTGTAACCGAATTGAGGTAACTATTCACTCAGATAGTAGTGTTACGGTGGAAGATAATGGTCGCGGAATTCCTGTAGATATTCATCCAGAGAAGAAAAAATCCGCCCTCGAGATTGTAATGACCGTCCTTCATGCCGGTGGCAAGTTTGGATCAGGAAGTTATAAAGTATCCGGTGGGCTGCATGGGGTTGGTGTTTCTGCTGTTAATGCCCTCTCCGAGTGGTGCGAAGTTGAAGTCTGCCGAGACGGACAGGTTTATTTTCAACGATACGAACGCGGCATACCTCAAGAGCCTGTCAAAGTGATCGGAAAATGTCCCCCGAAAAAAACTGGCACAAAAACCACTTTTCGGTTTGACCCAATCATCTTTAAAGGCGAGCTGGATTATAAATTTGAAACTCTGACCCAGCGTTTTCGCGAAATGGCATTTGTAACCCGCCAGGTGCAAATTCACTTGTTCGACGAGCGCGCCCACAAAGAAATGAGCTTCTACTTTGAGGGGGGAATCACTTCGTTTGTCCGTTATCTAAATCGAAACCGAGAAGTTCTTCATCCCGTCGTCCACGCCGAGAAAGATGTTGAGAATATTGGCATAGAAGCGGCAATTCAATACACCGATGCTTATGCCGAATCAGTTTACTCTTTTGCAAATACCATTAATACAATTGATGGTGGAACACACCTGACCGGGTTGCGCGCGGCGATCACAAGGGTAATCAATGACTATGCCCGCCGTAGCGGATTGTTAAAGGACAACGATCCCAACTTTACCGGTGATGATACCCGCGAGGGATTAACCGCAATAATCAGCATCAAGCACCCTGACCCACAATTTGAGAGCCAGACCAAGGTCAAGCTTATGAATCCGGAGGTGCAAACGTATGTTCAGCAGGTAGTGGGAGAAAAATTTAGTTCCTTCCTGGAAGAAAACCCCTCTGCGGCAAAAGCCATTGTACAAAAATGTTTAACTTCAGCCCGCGCTCGGGATGCAGCGCGAAAAGCCAGGGACCTGGTCATCCGAAAATCCGCCCTCGAAAGCCTGACCTTACCTGGCAAATTGGCAGATTGTTCTGAAAAGGACTCAACGAAAACGGAATTATTTATTGTTGAGGGTGACAGCGCTGGTGGCTCTGCCAAGCAGGGAAGAGACAGACATTTCCAGGCGATCTTACCTCTGAGAGGTAAAATCCTCAACACCGAACGCGCCCGTCTGGATAAGATCCTTGGGAATAACGAGGTAAAAGCGCTGATATCCGCATTGGGTACCGGAGTGGGCGATAACTTCGATCTGTCCACCTTGCGCTATGGTCGCGTCGTCGTGATGACCGATGCAGATGTGGATGGGAGTCACATTCGCACCTTGCTATTAACTTTCTTTTTCCGCTACATGCAGCCGCTGATTGAAGAAGGACATTTGTATATCGCTCAATCCCCCTTATACCGCATATCATATAGAAACCAGGTGCGATATGCTTATACCGAACAAGACAAGGATAGGGTATTAAAAGAGATCGGCGTTAGCGCGGACAAAGTCTCCTTGCAGCGTTACAAAGGCTTGGGCGAAATGAACCCCACCCAACTTTGGGAAACGACGATGAATCCTGAAAACCGAACCCTGCTGCAGGTGACTATTGAAGATGCCGCTGAAGCCGACCGCACGTTTGACATGCTCATGGGTGAGGCGGTCCCTCCGCGCACGCGGTTTATTCAAACCCATGCCCGAGATGTGCGCAATCTGGATGTCTGAACCTGTTCTTCTGGCAAAAACCATTTGGGACTATTGCTGTTTACACCACCCCCCCGATCCTGCTGAGTTAATGTTCATCTTCGGTTGTCATAATTTGCGCCTTGCAGACCGGGCTGCTGAATTATTTCGTAATGGTTACTCATCAAAGATCCTGGTTTCTGGCGGCTGGGGCGCAATCACCCGTTCACTGTGGCAATCGCCCGAAGCCCATGTATTTAAGAATCGATTGATCGATCTGCACATACCAGCACAGGCTATCCTCGTGGAAGACCAGGCATCTACGGTGAGAGACAATATCATCTTTGGTCAAAAGGTGCTGGAGAATAATCGCCTGACACCTCGATCCTTTTTATTAATCACCCAACCATTTTCCGAACGACGCGTGTTGGGAGCGGCTCAAAAAGTATGGCATGATGCCAGGATTAGTATCACTTCTCCTCAAATCTCATTTGAAAATTATCCAAATGAATATGTAACTCCCGATGATTTGATTTGCCTGCTGGCAGGCGAAGTACACCGCCTGTCTTTCTTTTTCTCCCAGGGGTGGTGTGCCCCATCTCCCATCCCTGAGCCTGTCTCAATTGCTGCTCGAACATTAATTAATCTGGGATATACGAAATATATAGATCTCTCCCTATATCCCAATGCTTTAAACCAACGACGCCGAGACTAATCTACTGATAATTTCTGGGACAAATCATTTGGTTTATGCAAATCAAAAAAATCATAATCAGTATTTTTTGAATAACTATCCCAAATCCTTATCGCTTCTGTGTTTTATGTCTATAATAATCCTTAGCCCTAGACTTAGCTGATTATACATTTTGCGGATCGTATAACTATTTCTCTTGGGGAGGATGTATGGACACATTCTTAGCCACTTTTCCTTTTCCAACCGCTGCTCTATTGATTGGATGTCTTTGCATTATCTTTGCAATACTCAAAAATATTCAATTTATCTGGTTCCAGGTAAACTTGCTTATTTATCAGCAAATTTTAATCGTTATTTTTGGCTTTTTCATGTTAACCATCGCTTTATTGAGCTTTTTCAATCCCCTTGCATCATCATACACTCCTTACGCCGACTGCTCTCATTACAAATTACGTATTCAAAATCCTCGCCCAGGAGATTTGGTAGGAAGTGAAATAAGGGTAAGCGGATCGTTTGAAAACCTACCACTTGCTGATAGTATCATTCTGATCAATAAGCAACCCGAAGACCCTGGGTATTGGCCATCTTCGACAAAAATTACTGTCGACCCAAAACAGAAAGTTTGGACAGGAGACTTTTATATTGGAGGTAATCCCCCTCAAAAAGCAGAAATTATCGTCGGCATAATGAAATACCCAGCCCGTATCTTATATAACTACTACATGAAAATTGGTACGATTACCAATTCCTGGTATCCTATTGACAACTTTTTAGAGGTCGTCTCTGAGTGCGATCGCATTCCGGTTACTAGAAGCAAATGACTTACAATCCTAAATCCCAGGATGTTCTTAGACTTTCTCGTAGCGCAAAGTAATATTGATTAGTCCACCGCCTAAATCAACTCCTTGAACGATGACCGATTTCCCATCTTTTGCCCCATCAAACACCATGCTGAACATTTTGTCTGAGGTAACTGTAAGGATTGGACGTTCTTTTAACCCCTGCCTGGTAAATGCCTCGCGGTAGAAAGCCATTGCATCTTTTAGACTCATGTTGGTTTGGAAGATCATGGTGTCTGGCATAGTGATCACGTTTTTGGCATCTTTCGGCATTGGAAATTCATTAGACGAACCTTTCGGTATTTCAGTCGCAGGAACTTGAGTTGGGGGTTTCGGTTCGGTCACCATACGGATAGGAGTGGGGCTGGCAGCTACACCCACAGTAGATACTTTTGTTGGAACCAATGTGTTTGCAACAACTGTAATCAACGGCGTAACGGTTTGAGAAACAGATGTTTTCGTTCTGGAGGGTCGAAATGCAGGAATTGAACACGCCATGAAGAAAACCATGACAGTAAAGATACCAACTGCGCGTAAAAACAGAGAATTATTCATTTCAAGCCTCCACTCAAAAGCAATATCATGATAACCCAAACACAATTACCAACGCATTCCATTATAACAAGAGAAATTGTTATAACAACGAGAAAAAAGAGGGTGTTGAAAAACACAGAAATGAGAGTTGACCGCCGGTACATATGGTGTGCGCGCTTCGCGCACACCATATGTATCGGCGGATTCCTTTCAATTTTCCTTTTTCAACACCCTCAGAAAAAAAATGATCTTGCGTCCCCATATAAATTATGCTAAAATGAAATCGCTTTTGAATATGTTGTACCGCGAAAAGTGGGCACTCTCCCACTTTTCTTTATGTAATCAAACTTTTCGGATGGTAAGCATTTTGGAGTAAGGATGAGATGAAAAACGAGTTTGTCCTGGCTTTCAATGAGGTACTTGAAGACAAGCAGTTGCCACGCGAGATCATTGTCAAAGCGCTCGAATCTGCCATGATATCCGCCTATCGGCGCGCTGTAAATGCCTCAAGCGCTCAGCAGGTAGAAGCCAAGATCAACCTGGATACAGGGAAGGTAACCATTTTCGCAGAGAAAGAGGTGGTAGAAACGGTTCAGGATCCTCGCACCGAGGTTTCACTTTCAGAAGCCCAACGGTACAATCCCCAGGCTCAAATTGGCGAGATGGTAATTGTAGAAAGTACGCCGCGAGACTTTGGGCGGGTAGCCGCTCAAACAGCTCGCCAGGTGATCCAACAACGAATCCGCGATGCTGAACGGCAGGCGCAACTGGCACACTATGAAAAGCAAATCGGCGAGATCATCAGCGGTGTAGTTCAAGCGATAAACGCCCAGGGGCTGACAATTGGTCTAGAAATGAAAGCCGAAGGCACCATGCCGCGCAAAGAAATGATTGGCGGTGAACGGTTTCGCGTCCATGATCGTGTACGGATGCTGGTATCTGAGGTAAAAGACAGTCCTCGCGGACCTCAAATTATCCTTTCTCGAACCCACCGAAATTTTCTGCGCCGTTTATTAGAGACCGAAGTTCCAGAAATATATCACGGGATTGTCGAAATCCGATCGATCGCTCGTGAACCTGGCGAGCGCGCCAAGGTAGCAGTTGCTGCCACTCAACCCGGTATCGACCCGGTTGGTGCATGTGTAGGCATTCGTGGAGTTCGTATCCAGGCAATCGTGCGCGAGTTACATGACGAAAAAATTGATGTAATTGAATGGAACGCTGACCCGGCAATTTATATCGCCAAAGCACTCAGCCCGGCAAGAGTAGTGGGAGTATATTTAACTGACAAATCTTCAGCCAACAAAACAGCTTCTGTAGTTGTGCCCGAAGATCAACTCAGCCTGGCGATTGGCAGAGATGGACAAAATGCCCGCCTGGCAGCCAAGTTGACTGGCTGGCGAATTGATATTAAGAGCTTGCCCGAAGCCGCCTCGGAAACGCTGAAGAAATTACAAAGCGATCCCGCTTACGCTACCTTGCCTCAATCTGACCTGGATATTATCGCTCGAATAGAAGGAATGCTCGCGCGCAAAGCAGAAGGTCGCCCGCTTACACCCGAAGAATATGACCAAATGTCTCGATTTGTTGACCGGGTAGAACGAAAAACCAGCGTAAAAACCGCCCCTGAAAAGAAACCTGAAGAGACTGCCCGCCAAATGGTGGCAAAAACAATCCCTGCCTGGGCTTTTGATCAAAATATCCTCGACAGTTCTCTTCCAGAACACGTCGCTACCATTCTCCAAGGCGCAGGATATCTCACAACCGGAGACCTTGTTTTACAGGCAAAAATCAATCCAGATGAGATTTTACGCTTGCAGGGAATTGGACCGCGCAGCATGGTGGATATCAACCGATTGGTCGAGACTGTGCGGATGCCTGAAATTGAGGAAGTGAAAGAAGAACCCGTTTCTGAGAGCGAAGCTCCATCCGTAGAAATATCAGTCGAACTTCCTCCTGTTTCGGAAACAGAAGTTGCTCTGACTCCTGAAATAAGCGAGCCTCAGGTCGAAATTCCTGCGGAAGAAGCGGTTTTTGAATTATCAACCCAAGAAGCAATCTCTGAAACGCAAGCAGCAGCCCGTACAATCTCTCCGGAACCAGAAATTGACCAAGTACTCGCTGAATTGCCAGAAGAAGGTGAGGAAGAACCCTCTTTCGACAAACTCTTTACCCTAAGACCAGAAATTTTGGAAGTGAATGGTGAGGTGGATGAAGGCGACGAAGAGGATGTCAAAAAGGGTAAGAAGAAAGGCAAGAAAAAACGGAAAAATGTTGAAATTGAATACGATCCCGACCGCGATATGACCATAATTCATAAGAAACATAAGCGCGGAGATTGGGATTGGGAAGAATAAATTAAAAATTCAGATTCGAGTAAGAAGGTGGCGAAAAAGAGCGGAGTACGAATCAGGCATATTCCTCAACGCACGTGTGTCGGTTGCCGAGAAGTTTTACCAAAACGCACCCTGACCCGCATTGTGCGCAGCATGGATGGGTTGTTTATAGACCCAACCGGAAAGCTAGCCGGAAGAGGAGCATATTTGCATAACCGCCGGGCATGTTGGGAAGCCGGCTTGAAAGGCGCTCTCGCTCATGCGCTCAAGTGCCAGCTTACAGATCAGGACATTGAACATTTGAGAAACTTTATGCTCAATATCCGGGAAGAAGAAGAGAACACTCTATCTTCTCAGGCGGAAAGCAAATGAACCAAATAATCGCCTGATCTACTCCTCAATAGCTGCCTCCTTATTCACTTAGTCCTGTTCAGGACAGGTTTTAGATTATGGAGGTGAGATATGAGTGGTAACGGGCGAAAAAAGATAGAATTTCCTAACAGTATTACAGTTCGCGACCTGGCATTGAAGGTCGATTCCAGCCCCATTCAGGTCATTAAAATCCTGATGGCGAACGGGGTCATGGCAAATATTAATCAACAAGTCGATTTTGACACAGCCGCTGTAGTCGCTTCAGAGATGGGGTATGAAGCCATTCTTGAAGTTCCAGTAAAAGAAGAAGAAGTTGAATTAGGTGAAATTCCTCTATGGCGAAGACTGATTGCTGACGAGGACCCTACCCATCTGGTTCGGCGCCCCCCAGTTGTGACCATCTTAGGACACGTAGATCATGGAAAAACAACCCTATTGGATGCAATCAGGCACACAGATGTAGCTGCTGGAGAAGCAGGCGGTATAACCCAGCACATTGGCGCTTACCAGGTAGAACATAAAAATCGTCCCATCACCTTTTTAGACACTCCCGGACATGCTGCGTTTACTGCAATGCGGGCTCGCGGGGCACAGGGAGCGGATATCGTTATTTTGGTTGTTGCTGCAAATGATGGAGTCATGCCCCAGACTCGTGAAGCGATTGCCCATGCCCAGGCAGCCCGTGTTCCGATCATAGTCGCACTAAACAAGATAGACCGCCCTGATGCGAATCCTGATTTTGTTAAAAAGCAACTGGGTGAAGCAGGTTTGGTACCAGATGAATGGGGAGGCAATACCCTCATTGTGCCAGTCTCAGCCAAGCAAAAAACGGGAATTGATGACCTGCTGGAAGCCATTTTGCTGGTAGCGGACTCAATTGAAATCAACGCCAACCCTCGCGGAAAAGTCATTGGAACAGTCATTGAATCGGAAGTCGACCGCGCCAAGGGCGTTGTTGCCACACTTCTAATACAAAACGGCACCCTTCAGGTTGGAGACATCGTCGTTACAGGGCTGTCGCATGGAAAACTCCGAGCCATGTTCGATCATCGCGGGCGAAAAATTCATAAAGCCGGACCTTCAACCCCCGTTCTGGTACTTGGTCTGGATCAAGCGCCTCCAGCGGGTGAATTATTCATGGTTGTCCCTTCAGAACGAGAAGCGCATCTCGAAATTGAAAACCGCACACTCAAACTCCAAAAAACTACCGATGCTGCACCCCGAGCCTCTTTGGAAGACCTGTTTAACCGCTTCCAATCAGGCGAAGTTAAAGAGTTGCGCCTGATCATTAAAGTGGACGTCCAGGGTTCTCTGGAACCGATTCTTAATTCCGTAAAGGATCTCAACAAGGGAGATATAAAAGTTAATGTCCTTTACGCTGAAGTAGGAAACATAGGAGAGAACGACGTCTTATTGGCTTCTGCCTCAAAAGCGTTCATCATTGGCTTCAACGTTCAGCCAGACCCCACTGCCCGCCGCATGGCAGAAACAGAGGGCGTATCCATTCGCACATACGATATTATTTACCGACTCATTGAAGATTTGGAAAAAGCATTGAAAGGCATGCTGGAACCAGAATATATTGAGACTCAAATTGGCAAGGCAGAAGTATTAGCGGTTTTCACCATATCCAAAATTGGAAATATCGCCGGCTGCCGGGTAACCCAGGGAGAATTGCGCAGAAACGGCAAGTACCGGGTTATTCGTGGTGGAAAAGTGGTTTATGATGGGGAAATCTCATCTCTAAAACACCTCAAAGATGATGTCCGTGAAGTTCGCCAGGGTTTCGAGTGTGGAGTCGCACTGAAAGGTTCGTTTGACATTGCAATCGGCGATATACTTGAGTGTTATATCCTTGAGCGAAACGGATGACTGGATAAAAAGCTCAACGATTCAAAAACAGATTAGTATTTCGGATTGTGTGAGGTTTTATTTGTAAAAAGATAGAGAGGAGTAAGAAAAATGCCCTCAACAATCAGGTTAAAAAAAATATCGGACCGGTTCCGGGTTGAACTCTCGGATATGCTGGTAAGAGAAATAAATGATCCACGTCTGAGTGGCGTTATGGTGAATGATGTCCGCGTTGACCGTGAGTTGGCATTTGCTGATATCTATGTTTCAGCAATCGAAGGGAAAGAACGCGCGGCAGAAATCATAAAAGGGTTAGAACACGCATCCGGTTATCTCCGCCGCGAGTTATCAGCCAGGATTGATTTGCGGGTATTTCCTCGCTTACGATTTCATTGGGATCCAACTCCCGAACGCGCAGATCATATAGAGAAAATTCTGGCATCTTTAAGAAACGAGACAAACAAGCCAGCCAGCGAGTCGCAAGATGAATAGTGCAGACACAATCCAAGAAATTGGCGCACTGCTGGCTTCTGCTTCTCGCATTCTTGTGGTATCTCACATTCGACCCGATTATGATGCGATAGGCTCGGTTATGGGGCTTACGCTTGCGCTACGTGAAAGTGGCAAAGAGGTTTATCCTGTCTTATCAGACGGTGTGCCATCCAATTTGATGTTCATCCCTGGCAGCAACCAGATAGAGAAAAAAGCCAGTTACCCGGTTGATCTGATTGTCGTTCTGGATTGTTCGGATACGCTCCGTATTGGTGATGCACTAAATGGGCAAAAACCGAATATAAACATCGACCATCATAAGACAAACCTGCAGTTTGCAACATTAAACCTTGTTGAACCCGATGAGGTAGCCACTGCTGCAATTCTTGCGAAATATCTTCCAGACTGGGGATTGGCGATAAGTCCAGCCGTTGCGTCTGCTCTCCTGGTCGGAATAATCGGCGACACAATTGGTTTTCGAACTTCCAATATGACCAGTCAAGCACTTCGGCTATCTGCCAATCTCATGGAGCAAGGTGCAAACTTGCCTGTTTTGTATCAAAGAACGCTCAACACGCGATCCTTTGAAGCTGCCAGCTATTGGGGATATGGTTTGGGGCGGCTGGAGAGAGAGGGGAGATTGGTATGGACCAGCCTCACTCTGGAAGACCGAAAGAATAGTGGGTATTCCGGAAATGACGATGCAGATTTGATCAACATCTTAACCACAATAAAGGATTGCGATGTTGCAGTCATATTCGTCGAGCAGAAAAATGGCAAAGTAAAAGTTAGCTGGCGGTCTGAACCAGGTTACGATGTATCCACAATTGCGGTAAAATTTGGGGGGGGCGGTCATGCCGCTGCATCTGGAGCAGAAATAACTGGCAGCCTGGAAGAGGTTAAATCGATGGTCATCCAGGTAACGCAAGAGTTGTTTTATCTTCCAGAATAACCTGTTTGATAATAAGGATACCTTAATCTCCACATGATACAATTTAGCAAAATAGCAATTGCTTTGGGGTAATAATAACAATGGATCAGAACAAATTTGATTTAAAAAATGCGATCTCTGGGGTGTTAGTGGTTGATAAACCGGTTGGTCTCACTTCTCATGATGTAGTTCAGATTGTGAGAAAAGGCACCAACATCCGACGCGCAGGTCATACCGGTACGCTTGATCCACGCGCCTCTGGGGTATTGGTGATATTAATCGGACCCGCTGTTCGATTGAGCGAATATGTTTCGGCTTCAGATAAACGATATCAAGCAATTATGCGCCTGGGAACCACAACCGACACCTATGATTCCGATGGGAGGGTGGTCAGTTCCCATACAGTAGATGTAGACGAAAAACAATTCAATGAAGTGCTTCAGCAATTCATTGGAGAGATAGAGCAGGTTCCCCCCCCCTATTCGGCTGTCAAAGTAAAAGGTCGAAAAGCGTATGAAATGGCGCGCGAGGGAGAAGAAGTTGATCTAGCCCCGCGTAAGATTCAAGTATACAATCTGGAACTGCTGGAATGGGCTCCACCCGAAGCAGTGATTGATGTATATTGTTCTTCTGGTACGTATGTCCGATCACTGGCGCATGATCTGGGTGAGAAGTTAGGATGCGGAGCTCACTTGATTGGACTTCGCCGCACAAAAAGCGGGCGTTTTACCTTGCGCGATGCCGTCCCTCTGCGAAAACTGCGGGATGCCTTTGAGGATGGCAGATGGTATCAATACCTGATTCCAGCTGCCGAAGCCCTTTCTGATTGGCCAGCTCAAGAACTAACCCATGAAATGGTCGAAGCAATTCGGCACGGGCATCGCATCCCGGCTGAAGAAGGCAGTCATGGACGTGTGCGGGGAATCAGTGAGCAAGGCGAGCTGGTGGCTTTGCTTGAATTTGACCCGGCTACCAACGAATGGCAACCTAAAAAAGTATTTTTCTCCTGACCCCCATGCTGCATTTCCGTGATCTGGATTCCATCCATTTAGCGGAGAGTTGGATTACCATTGGCACTTACGATGGTATCCATGTGGGTCACCAGGTAATCATCCACCGTCTGGTTGACGAAGCCAGGGCAGCAGGTGTTCCTTCAGCCGTCATTACCTTCTTTCCCAGCCCAGCCGTCGTATTAGGCAGGACACAGGGACGTTATTACCTGACGCTGCCTGATGAAAAAGCACATCTACTTGCCAAAATGGGGGTAGATTACGTTATAACCCTTCCATTTGACCTTGCAATGGCTGCCATGACTGCGGAAGAATTTATGTCGCTTTTGAGTCGTCGCCTGGGTGTAAAGCGGTTATATGTTGGGTTTGATTTTGCGCTAGGAAGAAATCGCCAGGGAGATCTGACTGCCCTAAAGGCAATTGGTAATCAATTGAGATATGACCTGATTGTGATCCCCAGGATAACTGTTGAAGGAGAGCAGCCATCTTCACGCATAATTCGCCGGTTAATCATGGAAGGTAAAGTGGTTGATGCACAATTATTACTCGGTCGTCCATACCAGCTTGGCGGAAAGGTCATCTACGGCGATCAACGAGGAAAAAGCCTGGGCATTCCGACTGCAAACCTTGATGTTCATCCTGAACAGATTCTTCCCGCTTATGGAATTTACGCAACCTGGACATGGTTAAACAATCGCCGCTATGCTTCAGTCGCAAACGTTGGCGAGCGTCCCACCTTCGATTCGCACCGCCTCCCTATTCAAGTTGAATCACATATACTGGATTTTGATCAAGATATTTATGGGGAGTATATCCAACTTGATTTTATTCAGTTCTTGAGACCGGAAATTCGCTACCCGTCTGTCCAGGATATGTTGGATCAAATTAAGATAGATATCCAGCAATCCCGTGAGGTGTTATCCTATGCCCCCTGAACGTCAAATTTATCTGCTTAATCCACAAGAATTACCCCCCGAAACCATAGCTGTCGCGTTTGCGAAAACCTCTCGATCTCCACAATCCTTCAATCAGATTGCGGCAGAATTAACGAACGAAAAAAGCTCCGAATTTCACGAGAAGTGGGTAGTGGGATATGGACATGCTTCTGTTGCAGAACACGCCGTCCTCCACATCGCAGTTGAAAACATTTCTCGCCTGGCGGTCGAAACTCTTGAATCCAGCCGCCTTGCCTCATATACCGAGAAATCAACGCGATATCAGAAATGGGGAAAGGATGATTTTTTCCTCCCGCCTGAGTTGATTAATCATCCGCTCAACCAACTCTATCTCGATACCTGCCAGCAATTAATGGACACCTATCATCAGGCGCTCCCTGCCGTCCGCGAAGCTGTTTCGTTCTACTTTCCACGACAGGCAGGTGAGGGCGAGGCTGCCTGGGAGCGGCGCGTCCGTTCTGAGTATGTTGACGTGTGCCGGTTTCTGCTTCCCGCGGCTTGTTTAGCAAATGTTGGGGTGACGATGAACGCTCGCAACCTGGAACACTCCCTGAATAAAATGTTATCTCATCCCTTAGCCGAAGTGCGCCAGATGGGTGAAGAGATCAAACACGCTGCGCTGCAACAAGCTCCCACCCTAATCAAATATGTATCTCCAAATGCTTACTTGATTAAAACTCGCCAGGATTTCACAGAATTCTCACTCGCGTTATCAGGTGGAGATCAACAAGCAGTCGACTGGTGCCGCCTGGTGTCGTATGATCCACATTCAGAAATCCGCATTCTGGCAGGTGTGCTTTATCGGTTTGGTCATGGAAGTTATACCGATTACTTGAAATATGTGGAAGACCTGAGCAATGCGGAACGATGCAGCCTGGCTCAAAAATTGATGGAACCGCTGGGCAAATTTGATATTCCTCTTCGTGAATTGGAACATTCAACATTCTCTTTTGATGTTATCCTGGATCAAGGGGCATATTTTGAACTGAAACGCCATCGCATGATGACCCAAACGCCCCAAGCATTAACTACTTATTTAGGATATGCGGTTCCCAGGCTGATTCGAGAGGCTGCAATGGAGACTGCGTACCGGAATGCGATGATCACAGCCGGTGTTACTTATACGAAACTCGCTCAGATCAATCCAGATTTAGCTGCATACGTGGTTCCGAATGGCTATAACCGCCGCGTTCTTCTTACATTCAACTTACGCAGCGCAGACCACCTGATTAATTTACGCACCACTCCTTCTGCTCATTTTTCGATCCGCAGAGTTGCCCGCCGCATCGCGGAAGAAATTCGCGCATGTGCCCCCCTTTTGGGATGTTATTTGCGCCTGCCGCCTGGCGAAACCTGGCAAGAAATTGACCACCAACATTTTGTGCAAACCTTTTAATAACCGGAGGTTATCATGTTCAATCCATTTTGGAACTCAAATGAACGTCGGTTAAGAGCCCTTTGGCGGTTGATCTTGCAAGCTATCGTGTTCTTGTTTTTCGTGATCGTCTTGTACATTTTAATTATTGCAATTCAATTAGGCGAAATGGCAGCCTCAGGCACACCTTTCCCAACAGACCCCGCCCAATTTGCGGTAAACCCGTTGTTAACCACCGCTGCTTCACCCATCATGGTCATTGCGATTGTACTCAGTTTTTTGGTTGCTTCCAAATTATTGGATCGGCGTCCTTTTGCCGCTTTTGGCTTCCATTTTAATCGCCGATGGTTCGAGGACCTTGGATTTGGCTTAGCCCTGGGAGCCGGTTTAATGGTGTTTATCTTTTTCACCGAGTTGGTTTTCGGCTGGATCACGATTACCGGCACGCTGGTCACGAATACACCTTCTACCAGCTTTGCTGCCGGTTTACTCCAAACGGTACTGCTATTTCTCGCAGTCGGAATCTACGAAGAGATGTTTTCAAGGGGATACCAACTGCGCAATCTAGCCGAAGGGCTAAATTTACCAAAAATCGGACCGAAAGCCGCTTTATTATTGGGATACTTCCTGTCCTCGGCAATCTTTGGTTACCTCCATGCCACTAATCCCAATGCGACGGTAATCAGCACAGTCAATCTGGTCATCGCAGGTTTGTTTCTCGGATTAGGTTTTATCCTGACCGGAGAATTGGCTATCCCTATCGGTCTCCATATCACCTGGAATTTCTTCCAAGGAAACGTTTTTGGTTTTCCGGTCAGCGGCACAACTCCTATCGTTACTTTCATCGCAATTCGGCAGGGCGGCTCAGATCTGGTCACCGGTGGAGCTTTTGGTCCCGAAGCAGGACTCATTGGGTTGGTCGCCATCGCGATCGGGTCTGCCTTGATATTTCAGTATCTCAAATGGCGAGATGGCAAAGTCAGCTTAAAAATAGACCTGGCAATTTATTCACCCTCGAAAAAACAACCAGAGAAGAGTGAAAATGAAATTGCTACAACAACCGCGCCAAGGAATACAACTAATGACTCTTGAACATTGATCAATTATTTTTTTCCAGGCACTTGCGTGGTACTCGAGTCAGGTCCGCTCTAAATCGTCTTTCGATTCTATGATTTACTCTCATTATTGCCTTTTTTCCGGGCATCCAGGGAAGATTTTTCCCAATATTCTCTCTAATCGTGGATACTCCAAAGTGCCATCGCTGCTGGATTAGCCTCTTTTTCGAATGAGCCCTTCCAGGTTCTACCAATTATGGTTAAAAATTACCCCATGTAATTCTTCGGAGGATATCCGGTTATATCGCGGATTGCCTCATATAAAGGCTGCAAGCGTTTATAAATTTTCCGGTAAACTTTTTTATACAATAAATTAAACAATTCATGGTCCTTTAGGGAAGGCTCATAGACCTGCCCCTTGCGAGTCATTTCTCGAATTGCAGTTTGAAAATCAGGATAGAGCTTTAATCCAACTGCGGCATCGATGGCAGCCCCTAAACCAGAAGCTTCATACGTATGAGGATTGGCTGCTGGCAACCCAAATATATCAGCGGTTAATTGCATGGCAACCTTGCTTTGACTTCCCCCCCCAGCAACTCGGATTTCTTTAATGGGCACGCGAGTGCGGCGCGTGATTCGCTCTGCCCCCTCCCTCAGCCCATACGCTACTCCTTCAAGAATGGCTCGATAGAGATGTGCCCGGCTATGCACATCACCAAAACCAATGATGGCTCCTTTCGCTTCAGGTCCCGGAAGCTTTAAACCGGGAGACCAGTAAGGTAATAATACCAAGCCTTGTGAACCGGCGGGAATATCCTTTGCCAATTCGTCAAAAAGCGATTCGGGTTCGATACCAAGCTGATTGGCTTTACTCGTCTCTGGCATTCCAAATTCTTGTTTAAACCAGCTTACCATCCAATATCCCCGATAAATTCCAATTTCCAGGCTGTATCGATCAGTCGCTGCTGATGGATAAGGAGGAATTAATGGGATAACCTCTAAATACTTTTTGCTGGTAATGTTGATCGTGGCAGTGGTTCCATAACTGATACAGGCGATATCTGGTTCAAGGCAGCCAGATCCCAAGACTTCGCAAGCTTTATCCGCAGCAGCGGCGACCAAAGGAACCCCGCGTGGAATACCAGTTGCCTCACTCGCTTCCGCGGATATTTCTCCAAGGATTCCACCTGGGGGGATCAATTGCGGTAAGATACTCGGGTCCATCGGTACTGCCTGCCATTTCCAATCCCAAGAGCTTGCCCACCTTAAATTTTTATAATCGAAAGGCATATATCCTACCTGACAGCCAATCGAATCGACAAAGTGACCCGTTAATTTATATGCCAGGTAGCCAGATAAATAGATATATTTATAGGTTGCAGACCAAATTTCAGGTTGATTAGTCCTTATCCAATTAGCTTCCGCTTCGGCTTGAAGGTAAGCAAGCGTCTCCGTCATGCCCACCAGCCAAAAACCAAGCCCCCACAACCCACTGACAGGTTTTAAGCCCTGCGTCCTCCGCTGATCCAGCCACACGATAGCGGGTCTCAGGGGCTTTCCCTGACGATCGAGATTGATAACAGTCGAACGTTGAGTCGTGACCGCAACTCCACAAATACGATCTGGAGTAATGATCGCTTCTTTCCACAACGCTTTACAAGCAATACAAACACTATCCCAAAATACTTCTGGATCTTGCTCAGCTAAACCAGGAGCAGTGGAATAATATGGATCGATTGGCACTCTATATTTTGCCAGCAGGTTTCCCCGCAAATCAAACACAAGCGCGCGAACACTTTGGGTTCCATTATCAATCGCCAGAATCAAGTCACCCGACATGATATTTCTTTGCCCTATCACGACAATGCTTGTGGATGAGTATTCGAAACCAAATCCAGGTCAGAAGCGCGAGCGTTCGTATACACCTGCTGAGGGTTTTTACAACCTGGGATAACACAGGTAACCGCAGGATGAAGTAAACACCAGGCTAATGCCCAGCTTGCCATATCAACCCCCTCGGGCACTTCTAGCTTCTTGATTTGATCAACCAATTTCAACCTTTCCTGGATTTCATTCGGATCACGATGCGACCGGACATCATCAGCATCTTGAAAAACGGTGCCTGGTTTATATTTTCCACTTAATAACCCGCTTGCCAGGGGCACCCTGGCTAGCACGCCTAAATTTTGCTCCAGACAGGCTGGCAACACTTCCATTTCAGGACGTTGATCCAACCGATTGTAAATCACCTGAATTACACTGGCATTTACCCTTGTTGCATTAGATGTCTGGTAAATATTCTCATTGCTTCCAATAGAGATCCCAAGGTGCCGAATTTTGCCTGCTTTGACCTGGTCATCAAGCATTTGCCATAAATCATCCTGATTAAACCTCTCATCACTGCCTGAATGAAATTGATATATATCAATCCAATCCGTCTTTAGAGCTTTCAGCGACTCTTCTAAAGATTGGCGGACTTCTTCAGGTTTCCATCGGTCAGATCGATTGAAATTACCATGAAATTTGTGCCCAAATTTGGTAGCGATCACCCATTGCGAACGATCCTTTTGAATGGCATTACCCACAAATGATTCTGACAGATGATCTCCATAACATTCAGCCGTGTCGATTAAATTAATGCCTGTTTCCCTTGCCGCTTCGAAAATCTGGTCAACCTCTCTCTGGGTAAACACCTTTCCCCATTCACCACCAAATTGCCAGGTGCCAATGCCCACTACCGATACCCTTAACTCAGTTTTGCCTAATTTGCGATATTTCATTTCATCCTCCTGTTTGCTTCTTTTTCTCAGACAACAGCCATTTCGTACCAACAAATCCCACCACGAAAGTCGCAATCGCAGTGATGGTGAACATCGGTTGGGTTCCATATGCATTTGCCAATATACCACTCAACCAGGGACCAGCAAACATTCCTATTGCATAAACCGCCTGGTGAAGCCCCATAGCAGTTGCTCTTTCGCGCTCATCCACCTTTTGGATGCTCATTCCCATCAAAACAGGATATCCAATCCCAGAAGCCATCCCTGTAATAGCTTGGGCTGCAAAGACCATCCACAAGACATTTGCGCTGGCAGCGAGAAAAATACCCCCACTCATCAAAAGAAAACTAAGATACACCATATTTCGTGGACCAATTCGTTTGACAATTGTTGTCGCCATTAAATTACCGACCGTCATTACCCCAATATTCATACTGGTAAGTAAACTTTGCAAAACGTCCGTGGCGCCTAAATCTTTTGCCAGGATGGGAATAAACCCAAAGGTGGAAGCCCAACTGGCATACTGGATAATTGCGCTTAAGATGGAAGGAACCAATACGTCAGAACGGGAAATTAATCTGCCAATATTTGCCAAGGACGGAGTTTTCGGAGGGCGCCGCTGTTCAGGCACTATCAGGACAGCAGCCATTGAAAAAATCGCTGCTACAATAGCCAGGTCAAATGCCAGAGTATACCCCCCTAATTGATTCAATGATCCAGTTACCCCGGTTGCCAGCATCCTGCCGACAGAATTCACCAGGGTTAACAAAGCCGTAGCCCGAACTGCTTCTTCTGGGGGAAAAAGACCACTGAATGCCACAACCAATAATACCCAGGTAGCTGCAGCGAACCCCGTTACCGCCCTACCGACCACCATCATATCAATTGTGCCAGCATACCCCATCAACCACGCCCCCAGGGCAGCAAGGAAAAAACCAGCCAGAATAAACGGTTTTCGCCAACCCACCCAATCCGCAGCAATCCCCAGCGGCAAACGAATAATTGCCTGCCAAAGTCCATATTGGGCTAATACAACTCCAATCATCGCCAGGTTTGTCGTTTTGGTCTGGGCATAAACAGGCAAAGTAGGGACGTATAAATACATCGACACCCAATAAAAAAACACTGCGGAGGCATATAGAACTAATAATAGATTTCGGTTTGTTTTCGAAAGGATCACTTTGGCAGGCTGAGAAGTGGTTTGGGACATGTAGTATCTCGATAAATAAGTTATCGTGAAAATGCTCGAAATGGATTTGCTTTAAAAAGGAGTTGAATATCGGACTCTGAAAAACCTTCGCCACGCAATCTGGGTATAAATACTTTGCTGATGTGTGTAAACGGTTTTGGCGTACCTCCACCAGGTTTTGCCGGATCGTACCACCCAAAATCATGGCTAAGCAATAAATGTTTTTCAAGACCTTCTGCATAGAAGGTTTTAATCCGAGAGATTATATCTTCATCTTTTCCCGGGCGTCCAATCCAATCGTATTCTATCCATGCCCCTCGGCGAGCAGCCGCGAGATTCAAGTTCACATCGGTTTCTGCGCTGGCATGCACCCAAATAAATTTTGTTGGGCTATACCCTTCCTTTTCCAGAATATCCAATTGGCGATTCAACACGTTGGCTTTTATGGTATGGCTTGCAATGACTGCGTTTACCTCCTTTGCTGCTCGAATCGCCGCCCTGAGAATTTTTTCCTCGTTGGGAGTAATCCCATTATCGCCCGCGCTCAACTTGATAAATCCCGCTTTAACTCCAGTTTGAGTAACCTGATCCGTAAGTTCCCCATACATCCATTGTTGTAATTCCTCCATTGAAGCTGCCAATGCCCATTTCGGAATCCAGGGTTCACGATATATGCCGGTCGGTACAACCAATGGATAGGCTGACGCTTTCGATATAGCGGCTAAAATATCCACTCGTCGCCCAACCCCTTCGGGGCTGCACTCAACAATCAATGAAATGCCTGCTTCTCTGGCTTTTTCCAGCTCAGGTTTCATCAATCGGATTACATCTTCGAGATCAGCCTGCCCCTGTCCAGGTTGATCGGGAGTACGCAAATCAACAAATACATGCTCATGAGGCAAAATTAACCCGTCAAGCTGATCTTCTTTGTAAGCTCCAAGTGTCGTATGAAGAAGCTGCATGATTTCCTCCTGATGCGGATTTTAAGTCAAAGAATTAAAATAAAAAAATCCTGACCAAGCAGGATATCCTTCGGCTTGTGTGGCGAGGGTGGGAGTCGAACCCACGACCAAAGGATTATGATGCCTCCGCTCTGCCACTGAGCTACCTCGCCAATTTCCCGAGCGGCTTCAATGTTACTATATGCCATGATTTTTGTCAATTCGAGTACTTTCCATTTCGAAAATTGCTCAACATCCGCATGAGTATATTATGCACTTTTTGTAAACCCTAATCCACGTTCCTTTAAAGAAACATATTTTCCCAATCCTATTACGAGGTGATCTAAAAGTTCAATATCTAGTAGTTTCCCAGCCTGCACAATTGCCCTGGTGAGGCTGACATCCTCTGGACTGGGTGTGGGGTCTCCACTTGGATGATTATGGACAACTAAAATAGACGCCGCATTTCTTTGGATCGCCGGGCGGAATATCTCACCAATTCGAACCGTGGATGAATTTAACGAGCCTATGTAAATATTCTCAATAGAGATCACTTTATTCCGAGTATCTAATAGAATTACCCGTAAATGCTCCTGGGCTAGAGCTCCCAGCTCGTAGCGAACAAGTTCTGCCGCATCCGCAGGTGATTGGATGGTCGGTCTTTCTTCTGGAGATAGCTGCCTGAGCCGATTACCCAGTTCTATTGCAGCCTTTATTTGCGCCGCCTTTGCCTTTCCAACCCCTTTTACCTTGCAGATGTCGACAAAATCTGCTTGATGTATCCCGCTCAAGCCGTTGAAAGTGATCAATAACCGGTGTCCAAGCTGCACTGCATTCTCCCCTTTTTGCCCAACCCGCAGCAGGATTGCCAGCAGTTCAGCATTCGATAAGGCATGTGATCCCACTCGCTCCAATCTCTCTCTGGGGCGATCTGAAGCCTCTAAATCAGCAATTCGATACGTCATATTTTCCTCGATGGATAAGCCATGATCATTCTTTGACATCATTAATTTGGGGGGATAATGATACTATTGATATTTTATCCATAGTTGCTTGGAATGTGTCGAAAATTTCATGATGATTCATTTCTTTCTCCCAACTCATCCATGCTATAATCATTTCCTGGAGCAAACATGATCCTCGATCCAATTTTGCTTAAAAACATTCTTCTCGTTGTGTTAGCTTTTAGCGCAGCGTTTCTCACTACTCTGTGGCTGGGGTTAATGATCTGGACGTATCGAGATATTCGTCGGCGAACCAGAGATCGTCTGGTGAGAGTCCTTGCGGTTCTGATGGTTACAGTATTATTTCTCCCAGGCATCTTGATATATATTATCCTGCGCCCAACCAGAACCCTTGATGAGGAATATCAGCAAACTTTAGAAGAAGAAGCCTTACTACAATCCATTGAAGATACAGCCCAATGCCCAGGTTGTGGGCGAAAAATCGAAAAAGATTGGATCGCCTGCCCCAATTGTTACACGCGCTTAAAGAAACCCTGTCATAATTGTGGAAAATTAATGGAGTTAGCCTGGAACTTATGTCCTTTTTGTGGAACTGCGGCTCCCGGCTCGAGGCGAGAAAATTTAACCCTCGAGGATGCATTGCGCGTAACCCAGACCGAAAACCAGGAAATCTCCACAGTTAAAATGGATAAATAATACTGGAACTTGGTTTTTCCAGTGATTTTTGACATCATATTTAAGGTTAAAGGTATTCATTTGTTATGACACTTAATTTTCGACCAATAAATCCAGTTGACTATGTTACCATAGGACACGTAACCCAAGATTTAACCCCACAAGGTCCCCGGTTGGGGGGGACAGCCTCATATTCGTCATTAACAGCTCGATCATTAGGGTTGCGAGCAGGAATTGTAACTGCATGTTCTGAAGACGCTGATATTTCTATTCTCGACGGGATTACTGTGGCAGGCTTTCGAACCGACCAATGCACAACCTTCGAAAATATTCATACTCCTGAAGGTAGAATCCAATTTTTACACCACCGCGCCCCTATGATCGAATTACACCACGTCCCTGAGACCTGGAGGAAATCCCCGATTATCCATCTAGGTCCAATTGCCCAAGAAATCGATGTGAATCTGGTTCGAGCTTTCCCTGACTCAATTGTTGGATTAACCATTCAGGGCTGGCTTCGTTCTTGGGATAAAAATGGAAGGGTTCATTTTTCAGAATGGCCTGAAGCCTCGTTTGTTCTGAATCATGCTACAGTCGCGGTTGTCAGTATTGAAGATGTACAAGGCAGCGAAAAGTATATTGAGGAACTGGCTTCAATGGTAAAAATGTTGATCGTAACAGAAGGACCGAAAGGTGCAAGATTATACTGGAAGGGAGATGTCCGCCGATTTACCCCCCCTGTCAGAGAAGAAATTGATCCCACTGGAGCTGGTGATATTTTTGCCGCAGCCTTCTTTTATCGACTGAATGCAACAAAAGACCCCTGGGAATCTGCCCGATTTGCTACACTTTTAGCTTCCTTTTCTGTAACTCGGAAAGGTTTAGAGGGCATCCCTACCCCAGAGGAAATTCAGGCTTGTACGATGCAGGTAATACCCAAATAAATCTATGACTCGTATTTATTCTTTGGTTAACCAAAAGGGTGGAGTTGGAAAAACAACCTCAACAATAAATATTGGAGCATACCTGGGATATTTTGGACAACGTGTCTTAATCATTGATCTGGATCCGCAGGCAAACGCCACGTCTTCTTTAGGAGTTGATAAAAATTCCATCAGAAGCGGCACTTACGATGTGCTGATTGGCAGACAACCAGCCGGATCTCAAATCCTTCATAATCCCCGATTGAAGCTTTCACTCTTGCCATCGTCTCCCTCATTGGCTGGCGCTGAAGTAGAATTGGTAGAAATCGCAAATCGGGAATATCGATTGCGTGATGCTATTACTCCCATTATTGAGCGGTATGATTATATATTAATCGATTGCCCACCTTCTTTGGGTTTACTAACCGTTAATGGATTAGTCGCTGCCAGAGATGGAGTCATCATCCCGGTACAATGCGAATATCTGGCGCTTGAAGGATTGGGACAATTAACAAATACGATTCAGAGAGTAAGGTCTACTTTATTTCCTCAATTATCTGTACGGGGGGTCGCGCTCACCATGTATGATGGTCGAACAAAATTGGCTGCCGATGTAGTTTCAGAGGTGAAGAAATATTTTCCCAGCCAGGTGTTTCAAACGATCATTCCCCGCAGTATTCGCCTGGCTGAAGCGCCATCCTATGGACAACCCATATCCACATATTCTCCTGAGTCTGGAGCCGCAAGAGCTTATCTTTCATTGACAAAGGAAATTTTAGAAAAAGATGGTGTTCATATACCAGATCTAAATCCTGTCAGGTAGGTTCCTATGACACGTAAAGGTGGTCTTGGTAAGGGGCTAGAAGCTCTTATCCCAGGGAATGTACAACAACCCGAAGCTGGTGGTGTATATCAGATTCAAATCTCAAAAATTGTTCCAAATCCCTATCAACCTCGATTAATCATTAACGATGAAGAAATTCGTGGTTTGTGCGAATCCATTAAGGAACATGGGATTCTACAACCCCTCCTACTCAGCCAGACTGATAATCCAAATGAATATGTCTTAATTGCCGGTGAAAGAAGACTCCGAGCTGCTCAAATGGCTGGGTTAGATCTTGTTCCCGCTCTAATTCGCCAGGTATCCGACCAACAACGATTAGAGCTGGCACTGATAGAAAATATTCAACGAACCGATCTCACTCCACTCGAAACTGCAGAAGCATATCGACAATTGTCCGAAGAATTTCACTTATCTCATGAGGAAATTGCAGCCAGAGTCGGAAAAAACCGCTCGACCGTTTCAAACACAATTCGATTATTAAAATTACCAGAAGAAATAAGATTGGCATTACAAAGTGGAAAAATATCCGAAGGACATGCTCGTGCATTGTTAGCCCTGAACAATTCCCAAGCACAACTGGCGGTGCTATCATCTATCATTAGAAATGAGCTATCGGTTCGACAAACAGAAGAATTGGTTAAAAAATTATCAGGTGAGAAAGTATCACGCGCCAAACAAACATCTCTCCCCGTTGAGTTAAAAGAATTAGAAGATCAATTACGAAACCATCTTGGCACGAGAGTTGCTCTAAAACATGGCAAGAAAGGCGGATCTGTGGTGATTTATTATTATTCTGACGAAGAATTAGATTCTATTGTGTCAAGCCTGTTAGGAAGATAGCAAAATGATCCATGTTATCTATAATACACAGATATACACTTTTAACCACCTTCAGCCAATTGCTCAGGCAGCCGCGATTGATGGTGAAAAGTTTTTGGCAGTTGGCACAAACGATGACATTTTGAGAATATATAAAGATCAGGCTGTGCTACATGATCTGCGCAATTATACGGTCATCCCTGGATTGACCGACTCTCATATTCATTTGCAACATTACGCATTATCTCTCCAAATGGTCAATTGTGAGACAAAAACCAAAGCTGAATGTCTTGAACGGGTTGCTGAACGGGCAAAAGACCTTTTACCCGGCGCATGGATTCGAGGACATGGCTGGAATCAAAATGAATGGGCTGAGGGTTTTGGTTCCGTCGCTGATCTTGATCTGGTTGCACCCAACAACCCAGTCTATCTTACTGCAAAATCTCTCCACGCCGCCTGGGTCAATTCTTACACTCTCCGCCTGTGCGGCATTCATTCCAACACCACTGATCCTTCAGGCGGAAAAATTCAAAAAGATGATCAGGATAACCCAACCGGTATCCTCTTTGAAACTGCCATGAATTTCGTGCAATCGAAAATCCCGGATCCAAGCCCCGCAGAACTGGCAGTGATGCTTAAAGCCGCCCAAATGAATTTGGTTAAGTTCGGCATTACGAGTGTTCATGATTTTGATCGCAGGGATTGCTTTCAAGCACTCCAGGTTTTGCAAAATACTGGAAATTTACATTTAAGAGTAATCAAAAATATTCCACTGGAAGACTTAGATCATGTCATTGGGATTGGACTGCAATCCGGTTTTGGAAATGATTACCTCCGGATCGGATCGGTGAAATTATTTGCCGATGGGGCATTAGGTCCGAAAACTGCATCCATGCTCCAACCTTACCAAGAAGATGGAAACAATACAGGGATCTTAATGATCGACAGCGAAACCCTGTTCGAGATTGGTCAAAAGGCTGTTCGCAATGGGTTAAGTTTAGCCGTTCACGCAATTGGCGACCGAGCTAACCATGAAATAATCAACGGTTTTGAACATCTCCGAAATTATGAAAAGTCGAATAATTACCCCCGCCTACGCCACCGAATTGAGCATGTCCAGCTGCTCCACCCCGGCGATCTGCCCCGCCTTGCTTCCAATCATATCATTGCCTCGATGCAACCAATCCATGCCACATCGGATATGAACATGGCTGATAACCTATGGGGTGATCGAGCCCAGTTTGCATATGCATGGCGCACTTTACTCGATCATGGCACACAGTTGACTTTTGGCTCAGATGCACCCGTTGAATCCCCCAACCCATTTCTTGGAATTCATGCCGCAGTAACCCGGCAGCGAACAGATGGTTCACCGGGTAAAGACGGGTGGTATCCCGAACAACGATTGACCACTCAGCAGGCTTTTTCAGGCTTTATTACAGGTCCGGCAATTACAGCGGGCTGGGAAAATCAGAGCGGGAAAATTGCTTCGGGCTATTTTGCAGATTGCGTCGTTTTACCAGTTGACCCCTGGTCTATCCCTGTAAACGAGCTGGCACACATTCAACCGAAGGCGACCATGATTGGTGGGAAATGGATATGGCAGGAAATTCCAATTTGAATACGAATTCCACTCCTTACAGTCAACAACCCCTCACTCCTGAAATTTTGGTTCCTCGGCTGGGAGATTACCTGGTTGAAAAAGGATTAATCACCAAACACGATCTTCAACGTGCACTGCTCCATCAAGAACTGATGCGCTCAAGCAATCATACTCCTCCACTAGGGCATATCCTGGAATCACTTGGGCTGATCGATCGACCTCACCTGGATGAGGCAATAACTGAATTAGTTTTACAACTTCGCTCTGCGCTTGAAGAAACCAATGACCAATTGATCCAAGCTAATAAAGATTTGGAAAGGCGTGTCCAACAACGCACAATGGAACTGCAACAAACGCTGGTAAAATTATCAGAAATCAATCAACTCAAATCGAATTTTGTCGCAAATATTTCTCACGAGCTTCGCACTCCCCTGACTCATATTCAGGGGTATCTGGAATTAATTCAATCAGGAGATCTTGGCGTGGTTTCCAATCAACAACAAAACGCCATTCTCATCATGCAGCGTGCAGCCGATAGATTGAGTAGATTGATTGAAGATATGATTATGTTTTCAATTAGCGAACGCGAGCAAATTTTTTTAAAAATTGAGTCCGTCAATCTTTCAGAAATTGCCCAAACAGCTACCAACCGGTCTCAACCCAAAGCCAAAGACCGAAAGATTGAATTAATTTTTGACAAACCCGATGGATTACCCCCTGTTGAAGCGGATGAAGCAAAAATATCCTGGGTAATTTACCATCTAATAGATAATGCGATCAAGTTCACCGACCCGGGTGGAACGGTGAAAATCTTGTTGCAAAACACCCAGGAGCACGTAAAGGTAAGCGTATCCGACACAGGTATAGGAATTCCCGAATCAAAATTCGCCGAAATATTCGAACCTTTTCATCAACTTGATAGTGGATCAAACAGAAAATTCGGTGGTACAGGTTTGGGTTTAGCGCTTGTTAAGCGAATCATTGAAGCGCATAATTCAAAAATAGTTGTTGAGTCAAAAATAAACTCTGGAAGTACATTTTCTTTTGTCTTAAAACACTATCCTACCACAACAAAACTATAAACCCTATGGACATGCCGCTTGATACTGACATATTGAAAATTGTAAATACGCTCTTCAAAATGAATACAACCACCTGCTCAGCTAAAAGCTGGCATGATGCAATTGAGCAAATCGTCCCACAATTGCACTCTTCTATTAACTTGGATTACATCGTAGTTTACCTCAACAATAATTCCAGTAACAGTTTAGATGTGATGTATGCCTGGAAAAATCCCGGACATGATTTCCCTGAAGAACTGGTATTTACTGCCGAAGAACTCGCCCATAAAGTGTTCTTTGGGGAACAGAGCGAACTTTTATTCGATTTAACGATTAGCGAAAATGCTGCTGGAGCAATCAAGTTCCTAGGACAGGCATTAACCTCTGCAAATACAACCCGCAACGGTGCGATTGTATATGTAAAATCTTGTAGTGAAACCTTTTCCGATATTGAACAAAAAATTGCATCTTTTGTCTCCCAACAGATCAGCTTACTAATCAACATCGAACGTGGAGAAACCGGTATTCAGATAACGAAATCTACCAAGGAAGGCGCCATCTTAGCTGATGAATTGCTGTCTCTAATGGCGCATGAAATTGCAACTCCCTTAGGATTTATTAAGGGTTATACGACAACCCTCATGCGAGCAGATACGAGTTGGGATCCAACACTTCAACTAGAATTTTTGCAAATTATTGATCAAGAAACCGAACACCTAGAAACAATGGTGCATAACATCCTGGATTCTGCACGGTTACAAAGTGGAAGAATAACGATGGCTTTTCAACCAATCAGGATAGACACCATTCTGAATGACGTCATGGCTCGTTATCATGTTCGGTTCCCCGACCTTAAAATTACGACCAAAGTACAACCTCCAGTAAATCCAATTCCTGGTGACCCTTTGCGCATCTCCCAGGTTTTCGATAATATCATCGGAAATGCGGTAAAATACGCCCCCCATTCTCCTATCTGGGTTAAAATTAATCAAGAAGAAAAATATGTCCATATTGAAATTGCAGATAAAGGACCGGGAATTCCACCTCAATATCTGCCATACATTTTCGAGAAATATTACCGCAATCCCGAATTATCACCCTCTGTTCATGGTTCAGGGTTAGGGTTGTTCATATGCAAACAAATTATCAATGCGCATTATGGTCAACTATATGTAGAATCCGAAGTAGGTCATGGCAGTTGCTTTCACATCCTTTTGCCTTACAGTTGATTGTTTAGGCGTTTTAGGGAGGTTTTTATGGCTGCGAGAATTTTAGTTGTTGACGATGAAGAACGCTACTGCCATTTAATCAAAGTCAACCTGGAATCAGTTGGGTATAAAGTAACCACCACCAGCAAAAGCGAGGATGCTGTTGAATTAATATTCAATCAAAATCCTGACCTGGTTATCCTTGATGTTATGATGCCCAAAATGGATGGATTTACTATTTGCGAACGCGTGCGGCAATTTTCAAGCTTACCAATTATCATGTTGACTGCGCGAGGAGAAGAGCAAGACCGTGTTCGCGGGTTAAATGCCGGCGCAGATGACTATGTTGTCAAGCCGTTTTCAGCCATGGAACTGGTTGCGCGAGTGCGCGCAGTCCTCCGCCGCACGCAAAACCAGGAATCGGTAACTCAAAACCGCTATTTCATTCATGGAGACCTGAAGATTGATGTCGCAAGAGCAGAGGTATGGAAAGGCAGCCGTCCCGTCTATCTCTCAGCGACCGAATACAAGCTGCTAGTCCAATTTGCAAATCATGTAGGGCATGTCCTTTCGGCAGAAGATTTATTGGTAGCGGTGTGGGGTCCTCAATATAGCGAAGACAAAGAAATCCTATGGGTAAGTATTGCCCGGCTGCGTCAAAAATTAGAAGATAATCCCCATACTCCAAAGCACATCTTAACCCGTTCTGGATTGGGATATTATATGCCTGCCCAAGAGAAGGAAAACCAGGAAAGAGATTAGCCATGCTGCCATCTTATGACGAAAAAGGGAAAATATTTACACAGGTCATCTCCAAAAAACCTGTTCAAGTCACGATTCAAACCTCACATCATCTGATCCATGGCAAAATTCATATCAGACCAAATGATCGCCTGAAAGATGAGCTAAATCAATCCGAAAAGTTTATCGCGATCACCGATGCTGCAATTTCCAATCTCCAGGGAACGTTCTTATATCGGAGTAAATTCCTTACCCTGAATATTGATCATATTATCTGGATGATTCCGGATGACGAGTTAACCGATACTGGTAAGAGCGAATGAATAATCCTAAAGTGACTGGTATTCGTCCAACCGAGTTGACCAAATTAAAAGAATATTTAATCAGCATGATTGGACGTGAAATTGAACTGCACGCTCCAGCAGTTAATGAGAGAAAACAGGTCATTGAACAATACCTGCAACAATCCTACCAATCCACTCATTTAAACTTACCGGTCACAATCAAAGAGCAGCTTTTTCACGAAATATTAAATGAATTGCTCGGGTACGGACCTCTTCAAGCATTAATAGAAGATGAAGAAATTAGTGAAATCATGGTCAATGGTCCGAAGAAAATATACATTGAGCGATCTGGCAAAATCCTCAAAACCAATATCACCTTTGATTCGGATGACCAACTCTTGAAGGTGATCGATAAAATTATCCTTCCTCTGGGACGGCGTGTCGATCACGACTCCCCAACTGTAGATGCCCGTTTACCAGATGGATCCCGCGTTAATGCGGTAATTCCCCCCGTGGCGATTGACGGTCCTATCCTAACCATTCGAAAGTTTAAAAAAGAAAAATTGACAGTACAACAACTAATTAACCTCGGATCAATCACCCAATCAATGGCAGATTTTATTCGAGCATGCGTCATTTCAAAATTCAATATTGTGGTATCCGGCGGCACAGGATCAGGTAAAACCACTTTATTAAATGTGCTTTCCAGCTTCATACCAGAAGATGAACGGATCGTTACGATAGAAGATGCAGCAGAGCTAAAACTACAGCAAGACCATGTGGTTCGCATGGAAACCAAGGTGGCAAATTTGGAAGGCAAGAATGCCGTCACAATCCGCGACCTTGTGCGAAATGCGCTGCGCATGAGACCTGATCGTATCGTCGTAGGGGAAGTGCGCGGAGGAGAAGCCCTGGATATGCTTCAAGCGATGAATACGGGGCATGATGGATCATTAACCACGCTGCACGCCAATTCTCCGCGTGATGCATTGTCCCGGTTAGAAACGATGTGCCTGATGGCAGGGGTTGAACTCCCTGTTAAAGTGATACGACAGCAAATCGCATCTGCGATTGACGTAATCATCCAAATTGCACGACTGAAAGACGGTTCAAGAAAAGTGGTGGCAATTACCGAAGTAGCTGGAATGGAAGGCGATACAGTTGTTTTAACCGATATATTTAAGTTTGAACAAACAGGGATATCCCAAGACGGGAAAATCATTGGTTCATTAAAACCAACCGGTATTCGTCCTTTGTTTACACCACGGCTTGAAGCCTCAGGATTTAAACTCGGTCCCGAAATATTTGGGGCGAATTTATCTGAAATGATGGCTGGTCGTAGGCGATAGTAAAGTGAGGTAAAAAGATGGATACAATCACCTTAAGAAACAGGTTACGCAACAAAAAAATCGGTATTCTCGTGCTCGATGCACGGCAGAAATTACGATTTACTGCTCAAGAGTGTGCGGACGCCTTAGGAATTTCAATTAACGATTACCAAAAGATAGAGGCAGGCGATCGTTCGGTCTCTCTGCCTGAATTAGAGATCCTCTCCTATCTTTTTAACCTCCCCATAGAGCATTTTTGGAAACAGGAATTACTGGACGGTCATCACAAAGATATCCATATCCAGGAGAAAAACCGTTTTTACCATATTCGGAATCGGATGATCAGCATCAACTTACGTCTGGTGCGTTCCAAAAAGAACTTATCTGTATCGGAGTTAGCCAGGCAGTCGGGGATTACGGAAGAAAAAATTCGATTGTACGAAATGGGTGATTTCCCTATCCCAATATCTGACCTTGAGACTTTAGCAGACACCCTTGAAATTAAAGTGGATCAACTAATCGATCGGCACAGTATGATTGGACAATGGCGCGGAACCCAATTAACCCTCGAGCAATTTTTACAATTACCCCAAGAACTACGGGACTTTGTCTTGAAACCTGTTAACCAACCCTACCTGAAACTTGCGGTTCGGTTAAGTGATTTATCCGCCCAAAAGCTGCGAGCGGTTGCTGAAAGTCTGTTAGAAATTACATATTAAACTCAGGGCGAGCCAATGAATGATGTGCGTTCACCTCAGGAACTTACAAAAGAAGCGGAACAGCAATTCAGAATAGGAAATCTGCAATGTGCTCTCAATCTTTACCAAAAAGCATTAGAGTATTATCTTGCAGTATCAGACCAACTCGCCATTGCAGAACTAAAAAACAACCTTAGCGTCATATTGCTGCGATTAGCGCAACCACAAGACTCCTACAATATGGCATTTAATACAGATCTCATATTCAAACAATATGGAGATCGCCGCCGCCAGGCTATGGCGCTTGGCAACCTGGCATCCGCCTGCGATGCGCTAGGGAAAAACAAAGAAGCGATCCGCTATTATCAGGAAAGCTCTGATATTCTAAAAGAGCTCGGAGAACAAGAAATGCGCTCCTACGTGTTACAAAACCTGGCGAATTTACAACTGCGCTCCGGTCATTATTTGGATGCCCTCTTAAACACCAAAATAGCGCTGGATTATAAAAAAAACCTGACCCTAAAACAAAAATTTTTATATTGGTTGGTAAAAATCCCATTCAGGATGCTTAATCCCGATAGTAACCAAACGCTATCCAGGTAACAGGAAAGATCGATTGGCTGATTTTTCACCTCACCCTCTAGTTTCGGTGATCATCCCCTGCTATCAACAGGGAAAATACTTAACAAAAGCGGTTGAAAGCGTTATTTCCCAAACTTATCCTCATTGGGAACTCATCCTGGTTAACGATGGAAGCACAGATGATACTCAATCGACAGCCGAATCATTAATCCATAAGTATTCAAAATACCCAATTCAATTGATACATCAGGAAAACCAGGGCGCTAGCGGCGCTCGAAATACAGGGATTCTGGCTTCCAGGGCAGATTTTATCCTGCCGCTAGATGCAGATGATGCATTGAAAAGGGATTCGCTGGAACAATTCATAAGCTGCTTTATCACCCACCCCGAAATTGATATTGTATATCCCGATTTAGAATACACTGGTGCAAAAAGCGGCATCCACAAAATGCACGTTGAAAGTAAATTAGCTGAAGAATTACTATATGATTCCATCACACCCTGCTCGATGTTCAGAAAAAAGGTATGGACAAAAATAGGGGGATATGACCGGAATCTCAGAGCATTTGAAGATTGGGATTTTTGGCTTTCGGCACTCGAATCAGGATTTCAATTTTTCCATGCACCTGCCGTCTTGTACGAGTATACGATCCATCAAAGTGTTCAATCCAGCCTGTATCGTAACCCCGATAAATTTTCTCTGGCTTTTTCTCAATTAATTCTCAAGCACAACCTGTCATTTCCAGGATACGTCATCGACCTAGCAAAAACGCGATTAACTGGTTATATCTATAGCCCAACCTCATACCTATACGCAAGAAAGGTGGCGCAATTTTCACAAAATTATCGCCCTGCCCTGGTTGAATTATCGATCCTCGCTCTGGCAGCCGGTTCACCGAATCACACCGTTATCCAATGGGATGCTGCCACACTCAGCCAGGTGGAAAGACTTCAATATTTTTTTTCTGAAAGGGAGTTTTTATCTGTACCAGAAGAATTGAATCCTCTCCTTTCGATCCTTTCTGATGATCCTCTGGTAAATTATTTAGCCTCACAATACTATTTTTCATCAGGTGATATGCATTCCGCCCGAAGATATCTGGTGAAATCCGTTTCCTTGTTTCCGAATTTTCTCCCCTCAATCTTTTTATTGACAAAACTCTATCTTGATCAAAATCAACCCGACGAAGCTTTACGAGTTTTAAACCCCATCATTAAACTATCTGAATTTTCGTTTGATATTCGGAAACTTCATCTTATTTCACTGGTGATAAAAAGTAATTTCTCCCAATATCTTTCAGATATGGTTGGAATACTCAAAGAGCATCCTCAAGATATTGATCTCCTGCTTACACTTGCTGATTTCAGCGCGCGGGCTGGTGATATTCCCCGCGCACTAAGCGTATATCATCGCGTATTAGCCTTAGAACCCCAAAATACAAAAGCGCAAAAAGCAATAGATCTTCTGCATTAATTTTCCGTAAAAACGCATTTTCCCCTTATATTTTTCCATTCTTTTCCGATAACAGGATTAGCACCATCTGGTGCAAAAATCTTGGGGAAGGAACCCCACTATATACCACAAGGAGGTGTATCATGCCTAACGTAGATCTAACCCGTGTTGCCGGGAATATCGGTGCTCTGAATTCACTGAATTCGCTGAGCTATATCAACAACCAGTTGACCATCCACCAGGCGCGCCTGGCTTCTGGTCGCCGCATCAATGAGGCTGCAGATGACCCAGCCGGTCTGGTCATGGCTACCACTTTTGACGCTCGCCGCGAAAGCTACAAGACCGTCCTCAAAGCCATTGGCGACGCCAAGAATGTCATGTCGATGGCGGAGGGCGGTTTACGCAAGATTTCCGAGATCCTCACCAAGATGCGTGGCAAAGCCCTCGAAGCCCTCGGTTCGACCATCGGCACAGAAGAGCGCGCCGCCATCAAGCAGCAGCTCGATGCCTTTGCTGCTGAAATCGACGCCATTGTCGAAACCACCAAATGGAACCAAAACTCACTGCTCGGTTTCAGCGGCTCCGCCGGTGGAATTGCTTCGAACCTGAAATTCTTGACCGATGTGGCTGGTTCTCAAAGCACCACAGCCTTTAACCTGGGCAGTGGGTTTGGCGCTTATGGGGATGTCTCAACCAGCGCTGGCTTACATCTTTATTCCACCAATTGGGATCCTTCGGCAAGTGATGGCGGCTTTTATGTCGGTGATGGTACCAGTGGATCAAATGGGTATGAGGGATGGGTTGGTCGAATCGATACAGCTATCGAGAAAGTTAAGACTGGCATCGGCACAATCGGCGCGTTCTCTGCCCGCTTGACCTTCAAAGAAGAGCAGCTATCAGTTGCCTACACCAACACCGAAGGCGCTTACAACCGGATCATGAATGCCAACATGGCTGAAGAACAGGTCAACGCCAGCAAATTCTTGATCCTGCAGCAGACCGCAACCTCGATGCTCGCGCAAGCCAACAGCGCTCCCCAATTCTTATTGTCCTTGTTCCGATAACCAGGAGTAAATAATACGGGGCGGTTTATTTTATAAAACCGCCCCAATCTGGTGACCGAATAGAAAAAACTGGAGCCCAAAATGCCCGTATCACCTGTAAACACCACCTTATCTTCATACTTCACCAATATCATAACCCAATTGATGGAGATTGAAAGACAACCGTTGGTACGGCTCAATCAACAGCGCGATACGGTCAACATCCAAAGATCATTATACACAGAAATTAAACTCAAGATCGATGACCTGAAACGAACTGCGCAAAGTTTATTAAGCTCAAGCGCCTTCAATGAAATTAAGGTTGGTCGAAATATCAGTATTACTCCGGGTCTAAGTGGTAAATCCGTTGCCACAGCAACGACATCATCCGCAGCGTCAGTCGGCATTTATGATCTATCGGTTACAACCCTTGCAAAATCTAATCGCTTCCAATCTACTGAAGCAATAAATCAGACATCGCCATTGAATAAAAGCGGATTCCTCTGGATTGGTGGAGAGAATTCCCCAGCAGCCAGTGCATCGACAACAAATTCAATTGAGACCATTTCAGCATCAGCGATAGAATTGCCCGAAACCGTGGCTGAATTAGGGTCGGGTTCATACACCATTGAAACCCAGGTTTTCGAGGGTGTTAGAAAATTCCGCCTAAAAGACAGCAGCGGAAATGCTGTATCCATCGCAGATCGTAATAAAAGTGACGGGTCGATGACAACTGATTGGCAGGTTGTTCCTTCAGGCGGAAATCCAACCCAAAGGGAATATTCTACAGGTCGAGGTTTAAACATCGTCTTCCGTGAAACAATTGAGGGTGAAATTACATCGGATGAGATATCATATACAGCCCGCGGTCGAAAAATTACAGTCGAAAGCAGCGATTCACTGGTTTCCATTGCGCAGAAAATTAATAACGCTCGCCAGCCTGCTGGCGGAGAAATCAACGCATCAGTGGTTGGAAAACAATTGATACTAAGTGGTGTAAATACTGGTAAAAATATAAGCTTCTTAGACGAAACATCAGGTTCAGGCGGCAATCTGGGCTTTTCCCAATTACAGGCTGCCCAAACCGCTTCCTTCGCTGTCAATGGCATTGCTTTTTCGACAACCAGTAATACAAACCTTAACCAAGTCATTTACGGAGTCTCTCTCAATCTGGAGAGTGATGCAGAGGGACAGACCGCACGGCTGAGTGTAAATAAAGACGTTACAGCAGCCAAAAATGCGATAAAAGATTTTTTGGATAAATTCAACAGCCTCCAGTCCTATATAAACATCAAATCAGCCATCACCGATCTTGGAAATGGTAATTATTCAAGAGGTCCCCTGGCTTCAGACACGGTGTTTTTAGACCTGCGCCAAAATCTTTTCACCCACTTTATGGCGAGAACATCCAGTGGAACTTACCGTTCTCTCAGCGAAATTGGGATTGGTGTAAACACGAGTGATCTAGGAGTCTCCATAACCAATTCAGCAAAACTGGAAGCCGCCTTGATGAATAATACAGATGATGTCGTAACCTTGCTGGATAACATCATTGGACGAATCGATACCTCTTTAGCCAGGTTTACTGGAAGCAGCGGGTATATTCAACAAACCCTTGGGAACATGGATAACAACATCAAAGATTTAGGTAGAGATATTACGGATATGGAAGCCAGAATGGCATCCAGGGAATCCAGTTTAACTTCCCAATATGCGGCAATGCAAGCCCAATTAATGAGCCTGAGTTATCAACAATCAATGTGGTCAAGCATTTATGGGAGATTTAATTCTTATTCATAAAGGAAATTTTTCCCCTCCTCTCAAACAAGGATGTTTGAGAGTGTAAGCAGGAAGGAGGGATCCTATGAGCGATAATCTTTCTCAAATCGGTAGAGTCGACCCCAGTGGAGCAAAAATCCCCTCTGGGGGTAATTCGTATCATGATTATTCTCAAGGAGTAACTGGAAAACAGGCGTACCAACGATCCACGAGCCCTTCAGAAGTTAATCATAATTCAAGACATACCGATTCGACTCGGCAGGATGATGCCATTGATCGCACCCACACCCCTGAAGGCGTAATGGATATCGGGATTCAGTACAAGATTGATAAAAATACCAACGAAATTACAATTGTTATTCTGGATAAAACCAACCAGCGGATCATTCGGACCATTCCCGCTGAGGATATAGCGAAATTCAAGGATAAGGGGTTGTTTGAATTATTTGCCTGACCATCGCTTCAGAAAAAGTTTATCCGAATTTTAACGATTTTTTACAAGATAATTGTTCAAGTCAGATTTTGGATTGTCGATAATGTAGGTAGATCAATAAATAGAAACTAACAGAACCGAGGTGCTTGAATGTACTCACAAAACTATCGACAGGAATATCGGACCCAAGATGTAGTTGGCGCCACTCCCATTCGCCTGGTTGTGATGGCTTATGACCTGGCTATCCGTTCCTGTGAGAAAGAAGACTTCGCCAAAGCTACTCAGGCTATTAGCGCCCTACGAGATGCGCTCGATTTTGATTATCCAGAAGTTTCGGTTGGTCTGTTTCGTCTTTATCAGTATTGCCTCGATTGTATTCGCAACGGGGATTATAAAAATGCAATATCAGTTCTCATTGAACTTCGCGAAGCATGGTCTTGTGTAGAAAAACGGTTATCTCCCATGCCCAAACCGGCGGTTCAAGCCAGTCAGGTGCGAGTGTCTTTTGCTGGATAAACGAAATAAAAAAACCATAAAAACCATTTTCTATTCTCTTTATAGATTAATTCGCAGTTTCACGTATTTTTTACTTTAAGTTCATCCAGGGTTTACTGCTCCCAAAAATTGAATATGCTACATTTCAGGTGTAGGAAAAAAATTCCTGCACCTGATTTCTTTTTAGAATGGGAGTAGAAATGAGCTTCTGGAATACCTTGCGAATTGGCGAATCCGCCCTAAATTCCCAAAGACTGCGACTGGATATCATTTCAAACAATATCGCGAATATAGATACAACACACACCCCTGAAGGTGGACCTTATCAGAGGAAGGATGTCGTGTTTACTCCCCAAGGTGAGAACCCCTTTTTACCAGCGCTCGTGTTAGCTCGTCGCAATCAATCGATCGTTCGCGATCCCTCCAATGGTGGAGTACGGGTAAATTCAATTGTTACAGATCATACTCCTGGCGCACGAATTTATGACCCATCTCACCCCGATGCAGACAAGGATGGGTATGTAACCTTACCCAATGTCAATTTGGTTTATGAAATGACCAATATGTTATCAGCAACGCGGTCATATGAAGCCAATCTGGCAGCCATTGATGCAGCCAAACGGATGGCGCTCCGCGCTCTAGAAATCGGACGATAGGTATAACGACATTTTGGAGAATTACGATGACGATCTCTCGAATAAATCCCTACGGAGTCAATCCCATCAGCGAAGTTCCAGGTCAAATGCGACCTGCCAATGCAGTTGAACAGGTCAGTAAATCTTTTGGTCAAATGCTTGACTCCCTCAATGAATCGCAGCAGAAAAGCGATGAATTATTGAAAAGCATGTCCGCAGGTGAAAATGTAGATATTCACACGGCAATGATAGCCACTGAGGAAGCCGATATTAACTTTCGGGTCGCACTTGCAATTCGAGATCGATTGGTGGATGCCTATCGTGAAGTTATGCGTATGTCCGTCTAACCTTAATATCGTGGAGGTTTGCTCATCACCCCTATGGCTATGATACAAGAACAATTCCTGACCTTTTGGAAGCGGCAATCGCGTAATCAACAAATAACTTTTATCGTTTTATTGATTGCCGGGATAACACTCATTGCGGTCTTCACAGCTTGGGCAACCACTCCTACTTATTCATCAGCATATCGGGGTTTGAATGAAGCGGATGCGGGACAGATTGTCCAAAAATTAAAAGACAACGGTATAGCATATAAGCTGGAAAATAACGGAACCATCATGGTTCAATCGGACAAAGTTTATGAAGTCCGTTTGATGATGGCAAAAGAAGGGCTGCCCCAATCCAATTCAGTAGGATATGAATTATTCAGCGGTAATACGCTGGGCATGACCGAATTTACCCAGCGTGTCAATTACCAACGAGCGCTTGAGGGAGAATTAGAACGCACAATAAAAAGTATTGATGCCGTACAGGCTGTCAGAGTCCATATCGTAACACCTGAAAAACGACTTCTGGCTACAAATCAGGAACCCGCCACAGCATCCATCACCATACAGGAAAAACCCGGAAAAGGTTTGACGCCAGATCAGGTTCAATCCATTACACACCTGGTTGCATCCGCAGTGGAAGGTCTTAAACCCGAAAATGTAGTGGTGGTTGACACATCCGGCAATCTCCTTGCTGCTGGAACTGGACAAAACAAAGAAACGGCTCTGACCTCTCTTACAGACAGTCAACGAGCAATCGAAAAAGCAACCGCTGCCGAAGTTCAACGAAAAGTGCAAAAATTTCTGGATACGGTGCTTGGACCCAATCGTTCAGTGGTTCAAACCAGTGTCGTGATGGACTGGACACGTAGAGAAACCACATCACAAACCTTTAACCCTACTCCTGCCGCTGTTCGGAGTTCTCAAAAAATCAATGAATCATACACGACCAATGGTTCGGTAGTTGGTGGAATACCCGGAGCAGGCGGAAACCTCCCCACTCCAATGCCTACCATCTCAGCTAGTGGTCAACCAATCGTTTACACTCGATCGGAAGAAACTTTAAATTACGAAATTACAAAAACGGATATAAAGGAAATAGAATCTCCAGGAAAAATTGCGAAACTTTCTGTATCGGTCTTGGTGGATGGTGTGAATGACCCTGCCCAATTAGAGACGTTGAAAGCCGCCGTAGCCGCCGCCGCAGGGATTGACGAGAAGCGCGGCGATTCGCTCATATTGGATACATTGGGTTTTGATAAAACCGCAACGCAAAAACAAGAATCCGAGATGCAAGCTTCCCGGCAAACTGAACTCTATTTCCAAATTGGCACGGCTGTTGCTGCATTTATTCTCATTATCTTATTGCTTTGGTACATCTCTCGTTTATTCAAGAATCTCAGGCTGGCTTCTTCAGACGCCTGGATGACTGTCATGAAACCGGTCACTCAGGCTGCTCTCGATAGTCCCTCCGTCTCCCCAATGATTGGCGCAGGCATGAGCTCACCTCAATCAATGGCGTCTACCTCTGGCACTGCTGCTCCTCAGGCATCACCCTTGCCCATGCCAGAACCACCCGCACCAATCGAACTTCCACCCCTGCCCACGTTACAGGGAATGTCCCCTGAAGAAGAACAAATGCAAAAAGTCGTCTCACGGCTTACTGAAGAAAATCCCGCTACTGTTGCTGAAATCATCCAACTTTGGCTCAGTGAGGACGAGAAATAATGAACATGGTGCAATCAAACATCTCAGGTCTCGAAAAATCTGCGGTTTTGCTCACCACTTTGGGTGTTGACCTATCCTCTAAGGTTTTGCAATACCTTGGAGAGGGTGAAATTGAGCGCGTCTTACTGGCAATCAGCAAAACCACTGCCGTTCCTCCAGATGCAAGAAGGGGGGTTATGGAGGAAGCCTACACGCTGGCGATGTCAGGGTTGGCAACGACAGGAGGAGGAGCCGAATACAGCCGCCAACTACTTGCCAGAGCGGTCGGACCCCGCCGGGGTGCTGAGATACTGGAAAGAATCTCAGCCCATCAGCAGCTATCTTCCTTCGAAATGCTCAGAAATGCAGATTCGGCACAGGTAGCATCATTGCTTCAGGATGAAATGCCACAAACGATTGCATTGGTTTTATCCTATCTCGAAGCAAAAGTTGCTGCAGATATAATGACCAACTTGCCACGTGAACTACAGGTAGAGGTGACATTGCGCCTGGCTACAATGGAGCGGGTATCCCCCCAGGTTGTCCAGGTAGTTGAACGGAACTTGAAAAGCAAGTTGTCGGGCATGCTGTCCGAAGTCGACTTCCGTGCTACCGGCGGCGTTTCATTCCTCGTAAAAATGCTGAACCAGGTCGATCGCGGTGTCCAGAAGGCAATTCTCGACTCATTAGAAGCTACCAATCCTAAACTGGTTGAGGAAATCCGCGCGAATATGTTCACCTTTGATGACCTGATCAAGCTGGATGACCGAACCATGCAGCGCGTCTTGAGAGATGTGAGTAAAGCAGACCTGGCATTGGCGCTAAAGGCAGCCCCCGAAAAGCTTAAAGACCTTGTGTTCCGCAATCTTTCTGAACGAGCCAGAGAATCGTTGAAAGAAGAAATTGAGATTTTAGGACCCCAACTGGCTAAGAATGTTTATGCTGCTCAACGTAAGATTGTCGATGCCGTCCGCGCCCTTGAAGAATCGGGCGAGATTGTAATTGGCGGTGGTGGAGGAGAATATGAAGTCATCGCATAGATCCTGGATACCATCTTCGATCAATTCTCCATCTACAAACTGGTTACCTGAGGAATTTGAGCAAACGACTCCTCAACAAGATTTGGAACTGGCAGAAAAGATTATCTCCTTGTTCATGCCGGACCATGTAGATATTGGTTCAACACCTCGTAATAAATTCACGGGGGGGCTGGTCAATCTTCCAACAGTTCCCGATTGGTATCCTATGGAATTGGATGTGGTTCAAGAGATGACCGTAGATTCGCCAATTCAAGAGTTCACCATTTTGGGTCAGATTAAAGATCACGTTCAAAAGGAACCTGAACCTCTACCAGAAGAATTATTAGAAGCAAAACAAAAGGCTGAACAAATATTGGCAGATGCCAGAAATTTAGCCGAAGAAATTATTCGAGAGGCGCAGCAAAAACGGAAAGAAATCGAAGAAAGTGCTTTTGCAGAGGCTTTTCAAAAAGGATTGTTATATGGTGAAGATGAAGGCTTTCGAAAGGCGACCGAAGAGACAAAGCAGCAATTAGATTTGGTCCACGAAATCGTCAATCAATTTCAGCAGTGGAAAGCCAACATGCTTGCCCAGAGTGAAACCGCAGTTCTTGGGGTTATTCGGGATATGGCAAAAGCCATGTTTGGTAATGGGTTTGATCTGGATCAAGCAACTCTGGAAAACACCTTTAATCTCATTATGGAAAATACCCGCTCACTTGGCGCACTAAAGGTTTATATCAATCCAGAAGATGCGATGATTCTTAATCCTTACTGGCGAGAAACGCAAGTGGCAATAAGCGGGCAACAAATTCAGCTTATCCCTTCGGATGCTATTCAACGCGGGGGATGTTTTGTCGATGGTGAATTCGGATCCTTAGATGCCAGAATTGAAACTCAATTGAAAACATTGTTGAACACCATAGACATGGTTCAACAACAGGTGAATTAATATGACACAACCAACCTTTACACCTGATTTATCTCGACTGCAACAGGCAATTCGGAATGTGAAACCATACCGCATGTCTGGTCGCGTCGTTCAGGTGGTCGGATTGACTATTGAAGCCGTTGGTTTGGATTGTCATATCGGTGAAATATGTGAGGTTAGGGGGCTACAATCCGATGTTGTTCAAACAGAAGTGGTAGGCTTTCGCCAGGATCGAGCTTTGTTGATGCCATTGGGTGATATCCAGGGTATTCAGCCAGGGAGTCCAGTCTTTCCCATATCCAAATCCTTCTTAACACCAGTTGGAACGGGATTGTTAGGACGAGTATTGGATGGTCTCGGTCGTCCAATTGACGGCGGCAATTTACCAGAAGGAATGATTACTGCATCAACCAACAACCCGCCCCCTCACCCTTTGCAAAGAAATCCAATCCGTGAGCCTCTAGTGACCGGCATTCGGGTGATTGATGGACTGTTAACTTGCGGCAAAGGTCAACGTATGGGAATTTTCGCCGGGAGTGGAGTGGGAAAAAGCACATTGATGGGAGCGATTGCCCGTAATTCAAAATCCGATATCAGTGTCATTGCTCTGGTTGGAGAACGGGGACGTGAAGTGCGTGAATTTTTAGAACGCGATCTGGGGCAAGAAGGACTCGCCCGTTCGGTCGTTGTGGTCTCTACATCCGACCAGCCTGCTCTCGTGCGCCTGAAGGCTGCCTTTGTCGCCATGACCGTGGCAGAGTACTTCAGGGATACCGGGATGGATGTCACCTTCATGATGGATTCCGTGACCAGGTTCGCAATGGCTCAGCGCGAAGTAGGACTGGCAATCGGCGAACCACCAGCCAGCAGAGGATACACACCTTCTGTTTTTTCATTACTCCCCCGTTTGTTAGAGCGCGCAGGAACAAGTGATAAAGGCACCATCACCGGATTTTTTACGGTGTTAGTCGAAGGAGATGACTTCAACGAACCAGTATGCGATGCGGTGAGAGGTATATTGGATGGTCATATCATTCTAAGCCGCACCCTGGCTGCCCGTAATCACTATCCTGCCATTGATGTGCTAAATAGTGTTAGCCGCGTCATGCCAGCCATAACCAGCCGGGAGCACCGAACCTATGCCGCTCAAGCTCGAAAGCACCTGGCTACGTACGAAAAAGCCAGAGACCTTGTCAATATTGGCGCTTATGTGAATGGGTCCGATCCTGATATTGACGCCGCATTGGCAGTCATGCCTGCTCTCACCCAATTTCTTCAACAAGATATGAATGAGTTTACTGGTTTTGATGATTCTCAAAACTTGCTGATAAACAGCATCGAGATAAACCAACCTGTTCTGAAATAACCTGGAGCTGGATATGCCACCCAAATTTTCTCTTCAAGCCGTTCTCGATTACAGACACACTCGCGTTGAATCTCTGGAAGTCGAATTAGGCGAACTGTTAAATGCGCAACGCCAAGGAGAAGCATTGTTGCTGGAGCTTCAACAAAAAATGAAGCACTTATTTATTACCCTTCAAGCCCAGCAAGCGGGAGATATTGATTTATTTGAGGTGTCTATCTTGCGCTCAAATATCAAAACAACCCAGGATCAAATCGACCAGGTAGTTCAGGCGTTGGTGATACTGGAAGAAAAAGTAACAAAAAAGCGGAATGAACTCGTCCAAGCCAAACAAGATGAAGAAGCCTTGCAAACCCTGAAAAACAAAGAAAAAGAACGCTATTTTACGGAGCTAAAACTTCGCGAGCTGCGTTCGCAAGATGAAATATATATCGCCCAAGCATTCCGCAAGCGCGCCCAGGAGTATTAATATGAGTTTTTCATTTCTTACCAACGAAATAACTTCCAACTTGTATCCGATACTCTTTAAATTATTAGAACAAAATATTTCAAAGGTATCTTCAAAAAAAGTGGAGAATGAGGTCAAAAGCCAGGTCGGAGATCCCTACCAACAGGTCTCTGGTGAAGTTACCCCACCTCTTGAAAATTCTTATGGAAATAAATCACGATCGGGAAATACTCCATCCAATTACAACTTTTCAAACCTCGTATTGCGGGCTGCTGAAAAACATAACCTGGACCCCAATTTAGTACGAGCAGTAATCAAAGCTGAATCTAACTTTAACCCCTCCGTCGTTTCAAAGGCAGGGGCTATGGGTTTGATGCAACTCATGCCAGGGACCGCAAAAAGCCTGGGGGTAAAAGATGCATTTAATCCTGAGGATAACATCAATGGTGGCACACTATTTTTGAGCAAACTACTTACCCGATATAGCGGAAACATCGAGAAAACTCTCGCAGCTTACAATGCTGGACCTGGCGCAGTGGACCGGTATGGGGGAATTCCACCTTATCGCGAAACTCAGGTTTACGTCAACCGGGTATTGAATCTATACAAATCATACAATCAGGAAGGATAAGCATGAGTCCATCTTTGTTTGGCGACATGGGTTTCCAATCCGCAAAAATAGCTCTGGACGGACTATCTGTTCGGCAACAGGCTATATCCAATAATCTGTCCAATGTGGATACTCCCGGTTACAAAGCTCGAACTGTAAAGTTTGAAGATACTCTTCAAAGAGCGTTAGGAAAATCAAAACAAAAGACAAATATGAATGTAACGCAGGAAGGGCATATCAAGTATCCTGCGAAACAGGTAGGGATTCAACAAATACTGCGCGAAGGAGGTAGTGAACGAGCCGATGGAAATAATGTAGATATTGATACGGAATTAATTGATATGACAGAAGCTGGTATTCGTTATCAAACGATCAGCCAACTGGTCAGCAAAAAACTTGTTTTGCTGCGTACGATTTCTATGTCTCGATAAGGGAGGTAATATGAATGATTTATTCTTATCTATTGGGTCTTCTCCACCCACACAAGTCCCGAAAAACCAAATTAATTCAAAAGTTGGCGCATCTGGGCAAATTCAATCCTTTCAAGGAGCCTTAAAAAGCTGTCAGGAAAGCCAGGTTGATGAAAACGTAGATCAAAGCTCTCAAAAGGATGATAATGAAAATACTGATCCCAAAACCGAAATAACGATTGGGTCAATCCAGGTTGTATCGGTTCAGTCAATGCCGATCATTGATGTGGACACTGTTGATAGTCTCAGCCAGCCCGCTACGGAAACAACCGACTCAACGGTTATCAATTCATCTTATTTACCTGGCGACAATGATCAGGTTGTCCTGATTAATCATCCTGATCAGATAGAAACTAAGGGCGAAAACATACTACACGATGATCAGCCTGTTGGTTTCCAACAAATGATGACTGACAAAAAGCTTCCTCAACCTGCTGAGCAGTCCAAACCATTGAATGTGGATCAGTCGGTTGTCAAACCATATCATGAAATCAACTTAATAAACGATTCTGAGAGGAATTCTGACGATATTTCCGTAAGATTGCAGCATACTTACCAGCCATTTACACCACATAGTAGTGGAACTATTGACGAAACAGTCCTCATCGGGGATGTGTTTGAGTCGGCCCGCCCGGCGGAGACTCAATCCGGAAAATTGATTCACCAGGTGGGTGCAGCAATTGACAATCTGGTTCAAAAAGGTGATTCATCTATTCGATTGCAATTGTATCCTCAGCATTTGGGGCGGATCGAGTTGACCGTCATCAGCCGTCAAAATGGAGTGGAGATTAACCTGCTTGCTGACACTCCCGCTGCCCAGCGGATCCTTGAATCAGATTTGAACAACCTCCGCCAACAGTTGACAGCAAATGGGATTGAAATCGCAAATCTTAATATCGGTCAGCACTCGCCTCAATCCTGGGCAAATGGATCAAACGCCGGATATCAAAACCATTTTAAGTCAGGCAAAACATATTCCGAATCAGACGCTGACTTTGAGCTTAGTTCTGCCCCAATTTTGACGATGGCTTTATCAGGTATTGATTACAAAGTCTAAAGGAGGTTATATGCCTGTAACCAATATTACTGCAACTAATCCATATAGTTACCTTAGCCCGCCTGCGTCAACTAAACCATCAGCAGGTTCAGAAATGGATAATTTTATGACCATTTTATTAGCCCAATTAAAAAATCAAAATCCGATGGAACCCCTCCAGGATAAGGATTTTATGGCTCAAATGGCGCAATTTAACTCATTAAAAGAGCTGCAATTGATCAAATCCAGTCTGGCAGATTTAAAGCAAGCCTATCAAAACAGCTACGCCTCCAGTTTATTGGGTAAAACTGTTGTGGCTAAAGTTGGAGAATATGTAATAGAAGGTGTGGTAACGGGAATTTCACTCGAAAGTGGACGACCAACCCTGGAAGTGAATGGCAAAATGGTCACGCTGGAGTCGATTCAGCAGGTTTTTGCGGAGTAAATCGATATGGCAGCACCTGTAAAACTCAACCCCATTTCCCCTGCAACCTCAACTCCCGTCAAAAGTCCTTTGAGTCCCAATACCACAAAAACGGGAACCAGTTTTGTAAATACCCTTTCTAAGGTATCTGAACAACAGCAGTTGAAATTTTCAAGCCATGCCCAAAAAAGACTTGAACATCGCAACATTTCTTTAGGCGATGACGATTTGCATCGTCTGGAACATGCTATCGAAAAAGCCCAAAAAAGAGGAGGTAAAGAATCTCTCGTTTTAATGGATGAATTGGCGTTTATTGTCAATGTACGCGAACGCCTGGTCGTAACTGCAATGGACACCCAAAATCGTGGTGAAGGCGTTTTCACCAATATTGACAGCGTGGTTCTGGCAGATCCCTCTAGTTCACAAAAAATCACATCTACCCAACAGGCTGGCCCTCTCGGAGGAAGCCTATAACATTCTTCAGGAGGCAAAAATGATTCACTCGATGTTTACAGCAATTACAGCTTTACATACATACCAAACCTATCTTGATGCGATTGCGGATAATGTCGCCAACGCTAACACAGTGGGTTTTAAACCCAACCGGGTTACTTTTCAGACTCAATTTGCAACCATTATCAACCCAGGAGCTGCTCCAAACCAGGAATTAGGCGGTATCGATCCAACTCAAATTGGTCAAGGAGTTCACTTTGGAAACATTACTCCGGTATTCAAACAAGGAATGCTAAGAAACACCGGGCGCAACCTGGACATCTCTTTACAAGGTGAAGGATTCTTTGTTTACAACAAAGGAAGCGAATCATTTTACTCGCGCGACGGTTCACTGGAAATTGATGCACGGGGTGATCTTGTTAACTCCTCCAGCGGCATGAAATTGCAGGGTTGGACTCCTGTTGGCGGAGTCATCAACACGAACCTTCCAGCAGGGAATATCAACATCCCTCTAGATCGTACCCTGGCTCGTGCTACAGACCGCATTCAATTCGGAGGCAACCTCGATTCCCGCACACCAGTAGGCGGATCTTCAAACGTTACCTATGGTGTTTATGACTCACTTGGAAACTTGTATTCAGTAACAGTTCAGTTTACTCGTAACACTGCAGGACCCGCAAACAGCCAATGGACATGGAACGTTACCGGAGCAACAACAGCGAATGGCACCCCCGTTGCAGCCAATGGTACTGGCACAATTGCGTTTGATCCACAAGGGCAATTTATCTCACCCCCACCTGTTTTAGGGAATATCACCATTAGTGCTGCACCTGGGTCTGGCGCAGCGCCAATTTCAATCCCCGCAGCTAATATCGATATGACTGGCACTACCATGCTTGCTGATACAACCGCAATCGGTCTGATAAGCCAAAGCGGTCTTTCTGCTGGCTCCGTCAGCAGTGTAACCATAGCCGCGAACACAGGAGAAATTTACCTGCTATATTCCAATGGTTTGCGCGACCTCATTGGTCAGGTTGCTGTCGCCAAATTTATTAATCCCTCAGCGCTGCTGCGCGAAGGGCAAAACTTGTATCGTGAAGGTTTAAACTCTGGCGCGCCAAACCTGAATGCTGCCAATGTCGGTGGCAGGGGTACTCTGGTAGCTGGCTATCTCGAAGACTCAGCCGTAGATATTGCCCAGGAATTTACGAACATGATCGTCGCTCAGAGAGGATTTCAGGCATCTGCCCGAGTCATCACCACCTCCGATGAAATGATGCTTGAACTGGTTAATTTGAAACGATAGTAAATAAATATTTATAGGAGAGGGCTTAATTTGAAAGCCCTCTCCACGGCGAGCTACCGATGAACGTAAATCCCACGAACCTTGCAGCAGGACCTAATCCAACTGCCGACAGCAATCAAATCCTCCGACTGAATCAAAGATTTTCGGGAGAAATATTGCAGGTTTCTGGAGACCGCGTCACTTTAGCCGTTCAGGGCGTACAAATTGTCGCCAGGATGGTATCCACTGAACAAACAGCGCAATTAGTAGATCGAAAATTTGCCAATTTTGTTGTTAAAGAAGCCACTCCTAACAACATCCTTTTACAACTCCTTCCCCCTTCGCCTTCAACCACCCAACCTAATCTCCCTGCTGCCACCGCAGACCTGGCAACCCAAATCCTTAAACAAATGGGATTAGAAATTTCCAGAGAAAATATTTTGATTATTAATAGCCTGATTCGCAATGGTTTAGACTTGAATGAGAACCTGATAGAAAAAATGCGCCAGGTATTAAGTGCAACCGGATCATGGGGAGAACCAGAAGCTAATCTGGCAGCATCGCTGCTAAAAAATAATATTCCTTTATCGGGCAGCACCCTGCAATTAGCTATGCGCATGTCCGGCTTCGATTTTAAGGAGTCTATTCTCCTCCTCCAATCTCAACTTCAGCAGCTCGCCCGAACCCATCCTCAACTCGCTGGTGATATTAAACAAGCGCTCTCTTTTTTAAACTCATTACCTGTTGACCTTTATCTGCCGGTGGAAAAACTAACTGAACAAATTCGCTCTTCGATCAATAATTTATATAGTTCGCTCGAAAACAAAATTTCCGAATTATTAAGGTCGGGCAACTTCTCATCCATTCCACAGGAAGGAGTATTTGCGCTAATTAAATTGCGCCAGGCTCTCCAGACTCAGGGTATGACCGGATTAGTTGAAAAAATAGATCATTTCCTGGACGGGTTACGAATGATGCAACTTCTGAACACTCCTGAAGCAAGCAACAAACTCCTTGATACCCAATTGATGATTAAAATTCCGCTTCACTCAGAGGCGCAAGCGGATAAAGGCGATAAAATAATCACCGATGATCTGGATGTGGCTCAAATGCGCATTTCATTTAGACGCCAATCGGATGATGCCAGTCAAAAGTCGAATTATCATCACCTGACCATTCAAGTGGACGTAGAAGAAGGTAAACCAATCGAGGTTGACCTTTCTATTGTTGACAAAAAAATGATCAGTTCAATCACATCTCCAGATCCCGTGCTCGATCAATTAGCCCAAGCTGAATTCTCTTCTTTCTGTGATCAATTGACTCAATTAGGTTACACGCTGTTGGCAGCCAGGTTTGAAATCGACCACATTCAGCCAATCGCCTGGCAGCCTGAGGTCTCTCAATCAACCCAAGTTGTCCAATCGATCAATGTAAAGGCATAGGAAAAGTCCATGTACAACATTTATCGATCAATGTATGGACAAAAAGAGGAAAAATCTGCTCGAAAAACTGCTACTGCGCTTGGATATGACCAATCAAGAGATGTAGCACCGAGAATCGTTGCCTCTGGGCGAGGAGCGATTGCCGAAAAAATTATAGAAGTTGCACGGCAAAACGGGATTCCAATTCAAGAGGATGCCCTGCTTGCTAGCGCTCTTGAATCCCTGGATATCAATGATGTCATTCCACCTGAGCTTTATACAGTGGTAGCAGAAGTATTTGCCTATATTTATCGAATACGTGAAAAGAAGAAAACTATCAACAGCTTATAGCTTCTGCAAGATTTAATGAATCTTGCTTATCACTGGTTTTTCTGCTCTACCAATTCTTCTTCCACCCCATAAGCTGAAAGCAATAAGGTTCTTAGTGAATTAAATGTGTCTGGTTCAACACCTTCTGCCAATTTTTCTTGAATTGCTGTTTGCGCCTGAATACCCTGATATAACTCCTTGCGCAGGATTTGAACTTCCCGAGGCGCGATAATTCCAATTTTTACCTTATCGCCTTCCACTCCAAGTACGATCACCTCGATTTGTCCATCGATTACCAGAGCCTCACCAGATTTACGAGTCAGAACCAGCACGTTTGCTCTCCTATTATCTCAGGTAATCAAATAGATTCGCAGCGGATATCGCCCTGGAACTGACTTCTAGCACAGTTTGATAAGTCGTTTCTTGATTTCTCAGCATAGAGATCGCCTCCGCCAGGCTGGTATCTTCTTTCGTAGAGAGCAATTTTTTCATCTCAAACTGAGTTTTTTCAATAAATCCGATTGTGTTTTTTACCTGCCGCTGGCGGGTGCCAAAAGATGCCCGTTGTCCATTGATCGTCTCCAACGATTGCTGTAAACGATCAATTGCATTGCCCAGGTCGTTGAAATTGAATACCGGCGCGGTCAAAGCATTACAGGCATCCCGAATTGCTTCCATTAAGGGAGTAAATATAACATTGCCATCCAGATTCACCGTAATTGACTGGGATACTCCAATTTCCATTCGGATTTGCCCAGAATCTCCTGCATACGGGTTTAAAGTAGTTGGACCCGACAACGAAAAGGGTCGAGTATAGATTTGGTGTCCTGCAAATATATATTTTCCCTGGTGCGTATGATTGGCAATATCAATCGCATTTTCGAGCAACTTTTGCAATTCTGGTCCCAAAGCATTCTGACGTTCATTTGGTCCAACAGTATCTGACATCCCCTCCATTGCTAAATTTAACGATCGCTTTGCTATTTCGGTCATTTGTCCCAACGACACTTCTACTGCTGACATCCATTCATCAGCAATATAAGCAGTATCCAGGTAGGACTGGCTCGATTTTAATGCGGATCGCAAATCCAAGACCTTCGATACAGCCGAGGGATTTTCAGAGGGATTCTGAAATTGTTTCCCCGAAGCTACTTTTTCTCGTAAAATATCTAGCCGTTCTCTATTCTCTTCCATATGCCTGATTGCATTCTGTGCCAGGGTTAAGTTGGTTACTCTCACGTCAAACCTCATTCCATTTCATTTATACCATTAGCGAATCATATAATTGATAACCCTATCTAACAGGTCATCCACAACTGTCATCATTTTGGCAGCCGCCTGGTAAGCCCGTTGATATTTGACCAGATTGACCGCTTCTTCATCCAGAGAAACCCCCGACAACGAATCACGTTGAGCTTTCATCGCATCTGCCACATATTTTCTGTCCCGCGCAAATTCAGTTGCCTGTCGAACAGATAGTCCCAGGGAGGTAACCTGGAAGTTGTAGTATTGTCCAAAGGTAGCCGTCCCTCCAGACATGACCAGTTGATCCTTTAACCGAGCTAAATCAATCGCGTTGCTTCCATCGCCAGGGGCATTGATCGCTTTGGCTGCCCCTATATTATTCAGATCTGAAAGATTAGGGAACGGTCCGGCTGGATCATCATTCACGCGAATATCTTCTGCATTCGTACCCAGAAACATAACAGGCGCATTAACCGATCCGTTCAAAACATAACCGCTGGTGTTCAAGTTGTTGACACTTGTTATCAGTTGGGCGGCAAGTGTATTTAACCGGTTCAGTTGATCTGTTAATAATTGATCCCTGGCATCGAAAAGTCCTCTTAATTCTCCGGTCGTTGGTGAAAAAGCAGAAGGCGGCGGCGGATTATCCACCCAATTTACCTTTAACAGGTTATCATTTGCTGGGTCGCGGCTGGTTGAAAGTTGAAAAGTTCGTGTGCCGGTAACCAACCAGTGTCCGCCAATAGCCACAATCACCTCACCATTTTCCTGGGGATAGGTTGTCGCGCCTGAAATTTCCGAAAGGCGATCCAAAATTGCGTCTCGTTGATCCAGAAGATCATTCGGTTGATCCCCCATATTTTTCACTCTCGCAATTTCACTGTTCAGTTGGGCAACTTGTTCTGCAAGTGAGTTGATCTCATCCACACGCGCTTGAATCGTGATGTCCTGATCCCGTCGTAACGACCTAATTTCTTCTATTCGCCGGTTAAAACCGGTTGCCAATACCCTGGCGCGATCTAATAAATCCTGGCGTAGCGCCATACTGGAGGGATCTGTACTGAGTTGCTGCCACCCCGCAAAAAAAGCGTCCAATTTATTGATCAAGCTGTCATCTGTGGTTTCGCCCAACACACTTTCCAGTTCTTTAATTATTTCGCGGTTTAACTCCCAGCGTTTGGCTTCAGCAATTTCTCGCCGGTAACGCGCATCAAAAAAATCATTGGAATACCTTTGAATTTTTTCAACGACAGATCCACTTCCAATTGAACCTATACCAATCGATCGAATACCATTAATCGTTGCCGGAGGACCGGAGACTACAATAGCCTGCTGACGGTGGTAACCTGGCGTATTCGCGTTGGCAACGTTATGTTCGATCACCTGTATCGCCGTCTGGCTGGTGGTTATTGCATGGAGAACAACATTAATTGCCGAAAAGGATGGCATTTTATCTCCTTAAGCCGTCCTGCTTACATCAATGGACACCGGCGGATTTCGATCTGTACCGGTTTTATGAGGCTTGTAATTATCTACTGGTTCAAATAACTTTAATAAAAACGCCTGAGCCCCATCCAACCATTCCAAAGTGGAGAGAGAATACGCTTTATTCCAGCTATTCAGGTCTCTCGCTTGCCCTGCCAGAGCAGAAATCCCCTCGTTTAACCGATCCAACCGTTGAGAAGTCTCTAGATCTAATCGATTGAATATCTGGCGAATTATATGGTCCTGGGTATCGATCATTAATCGCACCGCCAGGTGATCCATTATATTTTTTCGAGAATCCTCTAATAGGCTAAGCTGATCCAGGATGACTTCCTTTTCCTCGACCAGCCGCAGAATGGTATCGGTTTTCCCCCCTGTTAAGGCGTCACGTTCGTCTTTTGTAAGGTTCACCAATGACTGAAGCGTGCGGAACTCTTTAACCATCACATTTTCAAGCGATGCGATCAATTCTTGATCATTTTTTCCTTCCATGTCGTTTTCCTCTCAACATCCTTGTCTCGAGCCGCACTCAACCTGCATTTTTATTTAGAAAAGAAGCCCATCAACTTCTTTGCCAATCCATCATACGGAATTTGATACGTTCCATTTTCGATGCGCTGCCTGATCTCATTAATCCGTTCAGACCGAACATCAGATACCTCAGATAAAGATACCCTGGCTTTCGCCAATAATTTAGCGCGTTCCGAAAATTCCGCTTTATCTTTCCCTGCTACCGTTTTATGTATATCGTTGGTGTTTTGATTTCTCTCAATTTGATAGAGACCCTCCGATTTTTTCGGCGCAAGTGGATTAAGAGCATTGTTTTCAATTTTCATAGGTCAACCTCCGACCGTTGATGCCAATTAATAATACTGCTAATATCGTTATCGGCATATAGATGTAGATCTTAACCCTTGCGCATATTAATCGATTGGCTGATCATTTGATCGGTCTGTTGAAACGAGCGCAAAGATAATGTAAAAATTCGCTGGAGAGTCATGAGATGGGTTAATTCATCTCCAGCATTAACATTCGACATTTCCAAAACCCGCGGACGAATGATCCCCAGGTTATTCGTTTGAGGATTGCCTGTTTGTGCGGCTCCAGAAGCAGGTGATTCTACCCAAATATTATTACCAAGGTGGTTTAGCCCCCCTGGGTTTGGAAAACGGGTTAATGGAATTACTCCCGCTGTCGACCAGACATCTCCAACGCGATACGATATCGTCCCATTATTCTCTACTCTCACCTCCTCAAAATTTTCTGGAATTTGCCCAGACCATATTAATCGGCTTCCATTGGCATGGACAATATTTCTTTGCGCATCCAGTGAAAATTGTCCATCCCGTGTATATCCAGTTCGTCCATCGGGCAATCGAACTGCAAAGAATCCTGCTCCATCTATTGCTATATCTAAGGGTTTGTCAGACTCTTTGAACATGCCCTGTCCCATTAATACCTGGGTAGTGCCAACTTTAACTCCATGTTTTTCATAATGTTCCAAAAATTCTTGAAAGTTCGTTCGAGAAGCTTTAAACCCAATAGTATTGATATTAGCCAGATTATTGCTAACCGAGCTCATATCAATCAAACGCGACATTAAATCTTGTTTTGAGATATTTAACACGTGGAATAAAGAAGCCATCCTCTTTTAACTCCCTTCCTATATTCTCCCGAGGGTGTTGATCGTTTTACCCAAGAGTTCATCCTGATTTTGCACCATCTTTTGAGCAGCCTCATACGTTCTCGCAATGATAGACATTGAGGTTGCAATTTGAGCAGGATCGATATTCGGCATCTCCAATGCTCCTTGTTGAATTATCGAAGATTTTGAAGCAACTGGTGCATTTACGGCAGAAAAAATATTACCCGACTCACGCGCCAGGTCAGTCTCCACATTTTTAAATTCAGACAGTCCTATTCTACCGACTACCGCATTATTAACAGATATTTCGCCATTTGAACTGATTACCACTCTACCCTCAGGCAATTTAATAGGTTTTCCATTCAGATCCAAAAGCCTGAATCCATCTACCGATACCATGTTTCCCGCCAGATCCTTAATGAACCTTCCATCTCTTGTATATCGAATTCCTTGCGGAGTTTGCAGAGCAAAAAAGCCAGGTCCCTCTATTGCGAGATCCAATTCATTTTCAGTTGTTCGAACAATCCCTGCGCCGAAATCGGTAGTTTCAATAATTCCGTCCACACCCAATCCCAACTCACCCACATACGCCATCATCGAAGGTGTTGGTTGGCGTGTGCCAGGAAACACCACCGATGTCTTAACAAAATCTCCCATTGAAGTGACGATTTGTTTAAACCCAGGTGTGTCCAGATTAGATACGTTATGCGCCAGTATTTTTTGACGGGAAGCATTCGCTAACATCGAGGAAGCTGCAGCATAAAGACCTTTGATCATGGAATCACCTCTTCACCCAGATTAGATTTTTTGTTCAATTGAACAACCATTTTTACTTCATCAACTGTCATCCCCATTTGGCGGGCAATTTCCTTAAGCTCCATATCTGCTTTTGCCATCGCTAATATGACCTGGTTACGCTCCAGCATTGATGATACCGAAGAGCCGATCGAATTATGGGGCTGACTGCGACTGGCGTTTAGTAATGCTCGAAAATCGCCATTATTCAATACAGAAGCGGTCGCAGGATTAGATTTATTTACAGGTACAGAAACTGCTGTCGGCACCTGTGTTTTGACCGATCCGCTGTGATCATTCTCTTTTTTTACGACATTCCTTGTATATGCTGCTTGTGGACTGGAGACCTGATTAGCCAACCCACGCAATTCATTCACTACTGGGGTAAGGCGTTTTGCCTGCTCTTGATTTCCTCTTGCCAAAGCGCTCTCGCGCGCAAGCTGAACAAGCTGTAACGTATCCGTCAGTAAGTTCGAGTTGATTCGAGTCATAGTTGCCCTGCCACTCTTTCCTGTATCTGCCGATGAGTAGTAGCTGATATCTTCAACGCTGTAATAGATTTGGCTTTATTTCCATCTTTCATATCATCTTCTTTCATTAACGCCTTTAAATTGCATATCGCTCTACTGTGCAATTGACAAATTCGCGACTCAGATACTCTCAGTACTTCACCAATCTCCTTAAATGTCAAATTTTCGTAATAATAGAGCGAGAGAACCAATTGTTCTCTTTCTGAAAGCTCTTGTAGGGCAGATATCAACTTTTGTTTCAGTTCTTTGTCAGAGAGAAGATCGGATGGATTTTCCTGTTTTTCATCTGCTAATAGTTCATGGAAACTGCCCGCTTCTTCTTCATCGTTATTAAGCAAAGTGTCAATAGATACCATAACCCGCGTTGAATCTACCAACGCCTGTTGAACATCTTCAACACTCATTGTCAAGTGATTAGCAATTTCTGTGTCGGTTGGCTCACGATGAAGTGTTTCCCACAATTCAGAAATCGCATTTTGCACCATACGTGAGCGCTTGCGAGAGCCGCGCGATAACCAATCCATTGAGCGCAAATGATCGAGGATCTTCCCCTTGATTCTCAAGATAGCATAACTGGTGAATTGGGCACCGTGACTGGGATCAAACCGATCCACCGCATCGATTAAACCCATCAAGCCCTGGCTGACCATGTCCTCATAATCTTGCCCAATCTCTTTCGATATTCCTAATCTTCCCAGCACATAATGGACTAAAGTAATATGCTGAACAACCATCTGTTCTCGTAATTCAGATGATCGACTATTTAGAAACTGGACAATCAGATCAGAGGTAGTAGATAACACAGGTTAATATCCCTTAAACCTGGAGTTCCATTGTATTGGATGAAAAATCTTTTTTCTCTTGCTCCACTTTTTCATGCAATACCGCTTCAAGATATCCACGCGTGACAAACCAACTAACCATCCAAAAAACCAGTCCTAGAACAAACATTGAAAGACTAACCCGGACAATAACCATCCATAATGGAGAGCCAGATTGGTATGAAATGATTCCAACTACGCTGCCGATAATGACTACTACCAACTTGGATAGCGTGAACATTAATTCCAGTAAAAAAGGAGGCTGTCCTTTATAATCAGCGGCTTTATTATTATCAACTTTCGTTTTCAGGTTGTTTTCCATCGTAGATCTACATTCCTTTTTTAAAATTTATTATCAAATAATGCATCAATCAATTTCATCGGGGTGGCTGGAATGAAATCATCAAATATATCAAATCCTTTCGTAAAGTAAGCAAGAGGGATTTGAGATCGCCAGGTAAGGTTGAACAATCCGCCAAAGTACCTCGTTTCATCCATCCGAGTAAACAGTAATCCATTAGGAGCCAGAGGACCAATAGCTGCTGCCATTTGCAAGGCGTCTTCTTCTTTCATTGATGCGGGAATAGTCAGGTAAGTTGTTCGTCCAGGGATGCGCGCCAGTATTGAACCCAACTCGACAACAGCCAACTCGTCATAGGGATTACAACCCGGTGTATCCACGATTACCACCTCATCTTCTTTCAAACCCGCAAGAATATTGGTTATCTCAATCGGGGAATACGCCAGGTGCAAGGTTATTCCGAGCGTAGAGGTAATCGTTTTCGCTTCAGCGATAGCTCCTGTTCGAACCGTATCTGAACAGATCCAGGTAACATTCTTGCCAAACTGATGAATAGCATGAGCCGCGAGTTTTAGTCCAGCGCTGGTTTTTCCAGAGCCACTTTGTCCAACGACCACCGCAATCTTGAATGGCAAAGCGGATGAGGGCAAGCGGACAGCCTTTATTTTCGATTCCAGTTGTTTTTTAATATGATTTTTCACGCGACTCTCATCTGATAATCCCCCCGGACCCAGCATATCCATACAGGTTTGGAATACCTTTTTTAGAACCTGATCATCCACACCTTGTTTTTCCAAATGAGAATAATACTTTCTTAAGATTCCACCAAAAACAATTTTCTGATCCTTTTGGTCGATCTCCCAGGGATGAGCCTTGTTTCCAGTTCCATCCTGTTGCGTTTCCTTGGCGGGAACGCGGGAAACATCTTTCTTCAATACACGATCTTGGTGTGCCAGAGAAGGTACAACAGACAGATTGCTTTTTTCTTGCGCCCGGCTTGATTCATGTTTCTCTGGGCGATCATTGGATGCCACAATCTCAAAAACAGGTTTTTGCCATACCTGCCAGGCTGGTCCTGATAAAGCCTGTCGAACAGATACAACCACTGCATCGGACCCGAGTTCTTTTTGAACTTGTTTTAGAGCCAGTAACATTGTCTCAGCGCGGAAAGTTTTCGTTGTCATTTATTCGCTCCTGTTCACAGTTCCACCAATCCATGCGATCTTACTTTTGTTCCCTGGTTCACCTCCGAAAAGGCTAAAACAACCAGATTAGGCAAAGAGTGTTCTATCAATCGTCGGATGGCAATCCGCAACTCACGTGGGACAAGCAACACCGGGATAAATCCTCCTTTTGCCAATGCCTCCATCTGCTCCCCGATTTTTCCAATCAGTAATTGAGCAGTAACAGCATCGATCTGAAATCCAAAAGAGCCATCTGTTGAAACAAGCGCGCTTTTCAAAGTCGCCTCAACCTGTGGAGCTAATGTAAAAACATGGATCGTGTTTTTTTCGTCTTTGTACAGCCCTGAGATAGTAGCAGAGAGATTTTGTCTGACTGCTTCTGAAAGGATATTCGGGTCACGGGTAACCGTAGCATTCGAAGCCAATGTTTCAAGAATACCGGTCAGATCACGAATTGGCACTCTTTCACGAAGTAAATTCCGTAAAACAGCCTGCACTTCTCCCAGGTTTAACAATTCAGGAACCACGCCTTCCACCGTCGCTGGCGCCTTTGCCTTTAATTGATTCAACATTTCTTGAACCATCTGCCTGCTTAATAAATCCCAGGCTGAGGCTCGAATAATTTCAGTTAAGTGCGTGCTGATCACCGATAATGGGTTTACAACGGTATAACCCATCATTTCTGCCCGGTTTCTTTCTGAATCTGTGATCCATAAAGCGGGCAAACCAAAAGCAGGTTCTGAGGTAGGTATACCGGGCAACTGCTCATCAGCATCAGATCCAGGTATCGCCAGAAGGTAATCAACCATTAATTCACCGCTTGCGATTTCTTGTCCTCTTAATTTCACACGATAACAGTTTGGTTGCAATCGTAAATTATCTCGAATACGAACGACCGGCAAAACAAACCCCAACTCTGCCATAATCTGCCGGCGTATTCCGGTAATCCGGCGAAGCAAATTGTCTTGAGAAGTTTCATCTACCAGTGGAATCAACCCATATCCAATCTCCAGCTCGATTGGATCCACAACCACCATTTCCATCATTTCTTCAGGCGTTTCTGGTTCTTTTACTACTGAAGTTGGCTCGGCTACTTCAGCCAATGCCTCTTTTTTCTTCGATTGAGTAACCACATAAGCGGCTCCACCCAGCATTAAGGAAACCAGGATAATTGGAAGTTTTGGCAATCCAGGCACCAAAACCAACAACCCCGTAATGACAGAACCCACAGCGAGAGTATTGAAATTCGAAACCTGTCCAATTATTTCATTTGCCAGGGGTTGTTCAGAGGTCGACCGGGTAACAATTAAGCCCGAACCTGCTGACACCAGCAACGCCGGGATCTGGATCGCCAAGCCAGCTCCAACGGTGATAATCGCATAATTTTGCAGAGCATCCATGAGGGGCAGCCCGCGTTGTACCACTCCAATGACAATTCCGCCAAAAATATTCACCATCATGATAATGATGGCGGCTATGGCATCCCCGCGAACAAATTTTGTCGCGCCATCCATTGACCCATAAAAATCAGCTTCTCTTTCGATTGCCTTTCGCCGCGCCCGCGCCTGGGATTCATCAATCAATCCAGCATTTAGATCCGCATCGATGGATAATTGTTTGCCCGGCATTGCATCCAAAGTAAAACGAGCCGCAACCTCTGCTACACGTCCCGCGCCGCTGTTAATCACCGAAAATTGAATCACCATCAGCATGATGAAGATAACAATCCCCACCACATAGTTTCCACCTACCAGGACATTTCCAAATGTAGCAATTACATTTCCCGCATCCCCGCTTAAAAGAATGAGGCGGCTAGAAGCTATATTAATCCCCAGCCTGAACAGCGTAATAAACAAAAGGAGAGTCGGAAAAACAGAGAATTCCATCGGTTGGGCAACATACATGGTCAATAAAATGATCCCAATCGACACGCTCAAGTTCAAAATGATCAGCAAGTCCAACAGAAAAGCAGGCAGCGGAGCAATCAAAAGAATGATGATTAAGACCACACCAACCGATAGAATAATATCTTTTGATCGCAGGATATTGGTCAAACTGAAATTGGAGGCTTGCACCGTTGTAGAAGTCATAACTAATTGATATTCTCCTCGTTACGATACCTGTATGTGAGCTGGCAGGCTGGCAGGTTTCTTCAGGTTGAAAATATATGCCAGGATTTCCGCCACTGCCAGATATAATTCTTCTGGAATAAACTGATCAATTTCGACCGTTTTGTAAAGCGCCCGCGCCAGAGGGACATTTTGCACAACAGGAATCTGGTTTTCTCGCGCTAACTCAACTATTCTTCCAGCAATCAAATGAGCTCCCTTTGCAACCACTCTTGGCGCAGAAAGAGTTTCGTTGTACTCCAAAGCAATTGCCAAATGGGTCGGATTTGTGATAACCACTGTCGATTTTGGCACATTTGCCATCATCCGCATGCGAGCAATCCGGCGCTGCTCCGATCTGATCCGCCCCTTTAAAATCGGATCTCCCTCCATTCGCTTATATTCTTCTTTGACTTCTTCTTTTGTCATACGCAATTGGCGCATATATTGCCAGCGTTCAAATGCATAATCTCCAATCGCAAGCACCAGGTAAACACCTGCAACCTGCAAGCACATAGATATTGCTAATTGGCTCCAGCGATTCATGCCCGCGATAAAATCTACCTGCCCCAGCAATAAGATTGACTCAACATTTCCACGTAGAAACGAGTATGCTACCCATCCAACCACGCTTAATTTGAGCAATCCCTTGACCAGGTTGATCAATCCATGTTTAGAAAAAATTCTTTTCAGACCAGATAGGGGATTTAACCGTTTTGGGTCAAATTGTAAACGTTTGGAACTCCATAAAAATCCCGTTTGCAACCCATTCACGAATATGACAATGGCTGCCAAACCGATCAGGATCATTGCCAGGGAAGGAATGATTCTGTATCCCGTTGTGAAAATGATCTGCCGGAAATTCCCCTCCGTCATCATCATTTTGGGAAAATACACCAACCCGTCAACCAGTAATTCTTTCAAGGCTTGAACCAGAGAACTTCCAGGACCCTGAAGTAAATAAACGGATGATAGTAACACCGCAGCCGTGATAATTTCCTGGCTGCGAGAGATATTACCTTCTTCTCTTGCTTCCGATAACCTTCGCGGAGTTGGGGCTTCAGTTTTATCTGCCATGTTGCCCTAGCCACCAATCAGAGATAACATCCGGGGAGCAATTTTTCGGATCGCATCTACAAGCGATGGGTAAACTACGCTTATTGCAATTGAGGTGCCCAGTATCCCGATTCCGACTTTTAAGGGTAACCCCAAGAAAAACACCTGAATTTGTGGTGCAACCCGGGCTAATAGCCCCAGAGTAATATCGGTCAGAAGCAGAGCCCCCATTACTGGCAGCGCCATTTGAACCCCCACCAGCAACAGCCTTCCGGTTAATAGCGCAAAGGTATCAAATGATTGAGCAGGAATCGGTGAGTTAAGAGGGAGTAATACAAATGTACTTTGTAATCCGACCAGAAAGATATGATGCCCATTGATGACTAAAAAAATTAATATCGCAAACATCCCAAACAGCTGGTCGATTGGCGAGCTTGCATCTCCCAGTGCCGGGTTTAATATCCGGCTCGCTGTAAAACCACCGGTTAAACTGATCAGTTCTCCAGCCACCTGCACTGCTCCAAAAGTAAGATCAATGGCATACCCCGCCAAGGTGCCAATCACTAATTCTTTTAAAATCCCAATTCCAAAGGCTGAAAGTGCCATTGGTTCGCTGGTTGGAGAAAGAGGCTGCCATGGAATTATCATCATAGTAACCAGTAAGCCTAAAGCGATCCTGACCTGGACGGGTATCGCTTGCCCTCCTAATACTGGTATATGCCCCATTAATGCCAATACTCTTGTCATCGCAAGGAGAAATAGTTGGGTCTGGGCAAGCGAGATAAAAACCATAATTGTTACCTGATCTTTTCTATCAGTTTACCCAAGCATTAATTGTCTGTCAGTAAAGGGAAAATGAAGTGGTGATAAATATTACGTAAAAAAATCTCTTAACCCTCAAGAAATTTTTTATTAATCCGATATTATTTTCTTATAATCAATCGGGTTGGGATAATCAGCCTTGCGTAATTCTTGAGATGCGCTCCAGGAAAAGATCAAGATCGATCGGTTTTGCAATGAAATCACTGGCGCCTGCCTGAATTGCTCTGGTCACCACTTCTTGAAAACGCATACCCGATACGATAATAAACTTATCAGACGGCACTAACTTTAATTTCCTGATATTGATCATAACGTCAATTCCGTTAACCCCAGGCAAAAAGGTATCCAAAATCACCAAATCTGGCTGTACAGCTTTTACCAATGTATAGATTGCTTCTTCCTGACTGGCAGTTTCAACAAGATACCCTTTTTGTTGAAGAGCCAATACCATCAAGTCTCTCTCAAGTGGATCCGCCTCGGCAATAACAACTTTCATCCTTTCTTGCATTTCTTAATTATATAGAATGATCGATTCTATCAATTATTGGTCGTAAGATAGGTTTTTAACTCAGACATCAATTTATCGAGAGTCTGATTCTCTATACTTAAAACCCTGGGGGCTTCAGGATGGATTACATGTCCATGCGGATCTACTGAACCATATTTTTCACTTACTGCAGCAGAATTCGCAATATTGATAATCGCAGCCAGCCGGGAGTTATCCATTGCCAGCGATGGCGCATGATGATACCGGATCGCTTCAACCAGCACAGGCGGAAAATTCCATTTCTTTGCCATTAATCCACCAACTCCTGAATGATCAATACCGAACATACGTTCTTCAGCCTGCCACAATAATAAGTTTGATTGAGACATGGATTGAATAAGCCTTGAATAATCCACCTGGACAAATTGATCCAGCACTAACTTGCCGATATCATGCAATAATCCGGAAACATACGCTTCTTCAGGGTCTGGATAGCCCAGGTACCTGGCAAGCCACTGAGCCGCCATCGCCGTAGCAATCGAATGGTTCCAAAGCGCACCAGCTCCTAACCGGTAACCAGTCAAAGTGTTATTCAGAGACCCTGAAGCCGCCGCGCCTAGAAGTAATGTTTTTATCCTTCGAAAACCCAGTCGCATCACGGCGACCAATAAATTTGAACATACTGGTCCATAACCTAAAGTCGCAGAATTTGCAAATTGAAGGACCAAAGCCGCTAACGCCTGGTCTAACCCCACCATTTCCGATATCTCAGAGGCTGTGGTCATTGGATCATCCAACATCATTAAAATTCTAGAGACGTTAGTCGGCATGGGGCGCAGCCGCTCAATAGAATTCAGAATCTGGTTTAACCGATTTTGTGGCAGCAATATATCATCCTTAGGATTGACACGTGTATTATCGAATAAGATTGGGCAAATTCGTGAACAACCCCGCAGTAAATGAGAGAATCTGTTGCGCCATCCACGAACCTAATAAAAGCAGCACCAGCCCAACTCCAACAATTTTTGGGATAAATGTAAGAGTCATCTCATTGATCTGTGTGGCTACCTGGAATAAACTGACCAGGCTGCCTACCGCCAGGCTGACTAACAATACCGGTGCCGATAACATAAAAGTAACCATGAGCGCGTTTTGAAAAATGGATAATACAGTTGATTCATTCATATTTGTCTCTCTAATTGAAGCTAATCGTCAATGAACGGGCAATTAGATACCACCCATCGACCATCACGAATAATAAAATCTTAAATGGTAACGAAACCAGGGAAGGAGGGAGCATCATCATACCCATCGACAATAAAATACTCGAAACTACCATATCAATTACCAAAAATGGTAAAAATATAATAAAGCCCATTGTGAAGGCGGTCCTCAACTCACTGATGACAAACGCAGGAAATAGCGCAAGAGTCGATATATCCTTTACGGTTTTTGGTCGCTCCATTTTCCCCAAATCTAAAAAGAGCTGAATATCCTTTTCCCGTGTTTGTTTGAACATAAATTCCCGAATGGGTTCCATCCCGATTTTAAAGGCAGTATCTTGATCGATCTGGTTTTTCAGATATGGTTGAATAGCTGTTTGGTCAATTTGTCCATAAACTGGCGCCATAATGAATATAGTCAATAAGAGGGATAATCCAATCACAACCTGGTTTGGTGGAATGGTCGGGGTGCCAATTGCGCTTCGAAGCATCGACAACACGATGATGATTCTGGTAAATGATGTCATCAAGATAAGAATGGATGGAGCAAGACTCAGCACCGTAAGCAATACAAATAATTGAACCCCACTAACCACCTGTTTTGGCTGCTGACCTGACGGATCAATGGTCAAAGTCACCCCGGGTGCGGTCAAGTTGGGGTCTCCTGCGCAGCCAACCAATGCGCCGCCCAAAATGAGGATCAATACAGCAAGGAAAATACGCCGAGAGGATAATGTTCCCCGCTTCTGTTTATGAATGGTTGAATATTTTCGATGAAGCATTTTCACTCGAAATTCCCGTCATAATTTGGGTGAAAGTGGAAGATTGCCTGTTTTTCTCCAAATCAAAATTTTGATTTTCATCCACTATTCCTATTTCAGAGACCAGGGCAACCGCCTGATCCGTTGCGCCAATCAAGAAATACTTGTTTCCAACTTTTATCAAATGTAACGAACGACGTGGAGAGAGGTGGAGAGTTTCGACAACATTCATCTTTCGGTTTGACTTTACAGGTGAAAAACCTTTCCAGCGCGATAGCGCTATTCCTGCGACATAAATCAGAGCTAATACAATCACCAGCTTCAGAAGTGCGCTAATCATCATTCCCGTTGTAGACTCTGCATATTCTCCTGATCCGCTCAGTCCACTATTCGGATTGATCAAAAGAGAAATTCCCCAGATAACTCCTAGACTCAGAATAAAAATCAGGGTCTGAAGCCACTTCGGAAGGATTCGAAACTTTCGATACCAATCCACCAAATTTCTCACCCCAACGGTTCTCCATTTTTCTCTTCTTGAGAAACCAGCTCGGTAATCCGAACGCCAAATTTATCATCTACAACCACAACCTCTCCCCTGCCTATCAACCGCTCATTAACATATATATCAACAGCATCTCCTGCCATGCGATCTAATTCAATAACTGAACCATTTTGTAACTCAAGAATTTGTTTAAGCGGCATGCGGGTTCGACCTAATTCAACTTTCACCTGGAGCATCACATCCATCAGCAAATCAATATTCGTATGATTTGATCCTCCTCGTCCATTCCGACCAATCTCCGACATTTGCCCTAATTGATCCATATCCATTTTTTACACCTCCTGATTATGTTGTTGAGCAGAATTACTCCCCGAAACAACCTGAATCGCTATAAATTTTCCCGATTTTCCAACTCTCCCCTTGAACAATTTCCGTTTTGCCACTTCAACCGCCAGATTTTCTTTCAGAGGAGTATCCAGTTGGATCACATCGCCAACTTTCAATTGGCTTAATTCGCGCAATGTTATTTCTGCCGACCCCAGATACACCACTAATGGCATTTGAACATGAGCAACACTATCTAGTAGAGTGGATCGCGCATTTGGATCTACCTGTTTCTCCTTTCTTCCCGTAATCCACACTGTTGGATTTAGAACACCAGCAATCGGTTTTAGCATACCAAAGGGGATGAAGAAATCCATCGTCCCAGTTACGTATTGAATTGCCAGCTCAAAAGTCAACAACATCACGCGATCGTTACCCATCAACATTTGCACCCAATGTTGATTAACCGTACTATCTTCAAGGCTGGGTTCAATCGAAACCACTTTTCCCCAGGCAGCCTTTATATCGTTTAGCGTATGCTCAACCATCCCCCTCAACAAAGCCTGGTCTATATCGGTCAGGGTGCGGTCTTTCCATTTTCCCTCCACTTTTCCTCCAAGCCTCTGCTCCAAAATAATGTAGCTAAGGTTCGGGCTCATCGTCACCACCATTTGACCTGGCAGTGGAGATAAGGTGATCATGTGGAAAAGCGTGGAAGGAGGCAAATCTTTGATGAAGTCATGAAACCGCCCTTGTTCAGAATGAACCAACCGCGGACGAAGACTGGTTCGGAAAAATGAAGGCAGAGAATTTGCCAGACGTTCAGCCAGGTCTTCATGCATCAACTCAACTGCCCGCATTTGTTCTTTTGAAAAACGATCGGGCGACCAAAAGTTGTATGATTGGATTTTCTTCCCGTCTACTGACTCCTTTGCCGGTTGAGAAGAATGAGAGGATGAGGGCTCTCCCATTAATTCAGCAAGGTTAACACCACCCTCTCCCTCTCGTGATTCAATTTCAAGGGCGCCGGATAAAAGAGCATCGATTTCAGCCTGGCTTAACATGTCTCTTAATCCACCACAAATTCAGTAAAATAAACAGCGATCACTTCCGGTTCACGTAATTTTTCGTTTACCTTGGTCAATATTTCCTTCCGCAGTGTTTCCTTCCCTTCAGAGGTATATAATGCCTGGAATGTCTTCTGAGAGATTAAGGAAATGATGATGTCATTAATAATTGGCTTCTTTTGATCCAGCTCCTGGTTAAAGCTTGTTACATACGATTGTTTTTCTTCGTGGTTCATCTTTGCATAAGACGCGCTTGGAGCAAATTCCAAAACCACAGACACCCGGATATACCGCTTTCCAGTCGGTTCAGCCAAATTGATGATTTGCGCCCCCATTGGCACGGTCAACCCAGATCCTGGGGCTACTTTACCAGAACTTGATACAGGAACGGATGTGCTGGATTTTCCACTCGTAGAGGAACTGGATGATCCGGTTGAACTGGCTGGGGCACTATGCCCAGAACTGCTGGCACTGGCTGGTACACTTTCAATCCGCCCATGTTCTTCATCTGGAAAAGCATAGACCAGGTAAAACGGTTTCCACATGTCATCAGGCGCAAACACGATATAAGCCGTTGCTGCGCTTAATCCTGTGGATATGATGAGTAAGACCGTAGATAATATTTTTAAAATTGTTCCCAAAAAATTACCTTTCATTAAGGATTACCTCCTCAAGGTGTTGATGATGAAAGTGGTGACGGTTTGGTATTAATATCCATCACATCTGTCTTTAATCGATAAAGAACAATAATTTCTACCCGATTGTTCATAGCGCGGTGTTCTGATGTATCATTCTTAAACACGGGTTCATATTCGCCCATCCCAGAGATCGAAATTCGTTCAGGTTTGATCCCCCCTTTTTGGAGGTAATTCGATACAACCACTGCCCGGGCAACAGATAACTCAACATTGCTCGCATATTTCTTATCGACAATGGGAGAGTTATCAGTATGACCAACAATGCGGATTTTTTCATCCCGGTTAACCAGCATTTTTGCCAATGAATCCAGCACTGGATATGCCGTCTCCATTAACTCAACCGTGCCAGGTTTAAAAAGCAGTTTTTCTCCAAGAGAGATCAAACCACCTTCAATGTTGGTATGAACCGAGACTTGATTACCCAAACCGGAAGCTGTAAGCATTTGTGTGAGATTTCCAGCTACTTGTTGGGTGTCGGGCGGACGTTTCGGGATACCAGGCACAATAATCGGGTTTGATTCTCCCTGGTTTCCAGTCCCACCACCCTGGTTGATCGAAGAATCGACGACTCGCGATGGTCCACCCACAGAAAAGGCAGCCCTCATACTCTCTGCCAATTGCTTATATTTCTTTACATCCGTCTGTCCCATAGAGTAAAGAACGACAAACAACACCATCAGCAGCGTAATAAAATCTGCATAACTAACTAACCAGCGATTGGGATCCCCGTCCTCTCCACCACCACCATGTGCCATGTTATGCCTTCGCTTTCTGGGCAGTTCCTGCTGCGGGTGCCCCTTCTTTTTCAGCAGCATGTTTCGGAGGAAGATAAGCTAACAACTTTTCTTTTACAATCCGTGGATTTTCTCCCGCTTGAATTGCCAATACACCTTCCATTAACATGGTTCGGTAAGCAGCTTCTTCTTCACTTTTGGATTTAAGTTTTGCTCCTAAAGGCAAGTAAATCAAATTCGCGCTCAACAACCCCCAGAGTGTCGCCAGAAAAGCCGCCGCAATCGATGCAGCCAGTCGATTCGGATCACTCAACTGTTTCAATACGCTGATTAGACCCATGACCGTACCAATAATTCCAAAAGTAGGAGCATAACCACCTGCCTGATTGAAAATTCCATACTGAGATTTATGGCGGTCTCGCATGTGGTGGATGGATGTTTCCATGACCAATCTGACCTGAGCAGGGTCTACGCCATCTACAACCATCATGATCCCTTTCTGAAGAAACGGGTCAGATATTTTTTTAGACTCCTCTTCAAGCGCCAATAAACCTTCGCGGCGAGCCTTATCTGCCATTTGACTGAGGCTTTCTATGGCTTCCAATTCCTCAAACGTATTTTGCTTAAATGCCGCAATTAACAACTTGGGGAGGGTGACAATAGTTTTTAGGGGAGTTCCCATGACTGTACAGGTCAACGCTCCACCCAGTGTCAATATAATCGCGGCGGGATGGTGAAACAATTCTGCTGGTGAACCCCCATCCAATATTAAAACCACGGTCACAACTACGAGTGTAGCGATTAATCCTACGATTGTCGCCAGGTCCATTCCTCGTTCTCCTTCGGTAGTATTTTCCCGCTATTTACTTCTCTTCTGTACTCTTTTATTCTTTCAACGATTTCTTCCGGTTTTTCTTTAACTAGGATTTTTATATTATTCGTTAACGTGATGATCGTATCCGGAGTCTGCTCCACAAACTGGATCAATTCCGCATTGATAAATATTTTTGTGCCATTAAATCTCGTTGCCTGAATCACTTCATCTCCAGAGGTAAACCAAGTCATCCGTCATAAATTTAACACAAGGGTGAATCGAAGCACATAAAATGATTGTGAAAGGGTTGTAAACAAGGGATAAATAAATCGAAAATCATTCACTGCGGTTTTCTATCTTTAATGTAAGTTTTATTCCTCTATTAATTTATAAATTTCATGTAAAATATCTTTAAATACGCAGGAAATATTGGAATGTATTAGTGGAAAAGAACGGAATCACCTTCATTCCCAATAACTCGCTCGAAAACAGCTCCCAAATTTCTGACCAGGAAAACAAGAAATATTCGATTTTGATCCTGGACGATGATCCTAATTTTGGTGAGTTTCTTTCGATATTCCTGAAGTTAAACGGTTTCATTGTTGATCTTGTTGAAAACCCTGTTCAGTTTTGGAGTATCCTCAACCACAAAGCGATTGATGTCATTTTCTTGGATTACCGTCTTCCCGGCACCAATGGGATACAAATCCTATCTGACATGGCAGATAAGAAAATACGCATCCCTGTTTTGATGATGACCGGCGAAGGGGATGAACGAATCGCCGCCCAGGCGATTAAGAAAGGCGCGTTTGATTACCTCGTTAAGGGGGATAATTATCTTCCTAACCTGACCGGATTAATCCATAAAGCAATTCGAGTCAACCAACTTCAACAATCGGTTGAAGCTTCGATGGAAAAAATCCGGTTTCAAGCCACAATGCTACGCAATATGCGTGACGCTGTTGTGGTCTGGGACACCAATGGCATCATTACATTTTGGAATCCATCTGCTGAAATGTTGTTTGGTTATTCCGCTGATGAACAGACAGGCAAGAATGTGTGGGAAGGTTATTTGAATCATTTTTCCCCCACTTTGAGCGCCTATGACTTGATGAACACAGATAACCTGGAAACCGAACGGCTTTACACCTCTCCATCAGAGAAGAATATCTGGATCTCTTCTCGGATCACACCTATTCATCTCGAAAATGATGAAACAAAAATCATTGGATATATGGATGTATCCAGGAACATTACTACTCAAATCGAAGAACAAAAAGAACTGAAAGAATCGCGCCGTTTTATTCAACAAATTTTAGACACCACCCCGAACTTTTTATTTATTTATGATATTCTTCAAATGAAGTGCGTTTTTTGTAATGCGCGCAGCCATGAAATTTTGGGGTATTCTTTGGAAGAAAAACAAATTCAAGGACATTCCATTCCATTCGATTTTGTTCATCCAGAAGACAGGAGCGACCTGAAAAACTATTTTTCTGCTTTTACCAATATGAAAGAAGGTGAAGTACGTGAAATCACTTTTCGAATGAGAGATATTAATAGACAATGGCATTTTCTGGATTGTTATGCAACGCCCTTTTTGTTTGATAGCGAAAACCACCCGACCCAAATTATTGGAACCGCTCAGGATGTGACCGAGCGAAAACAGATGGAAGAAAAAATTCTTCAGGCGCAGGCTTATTTGGCTGAGTCTACTCGCTTATCAGCAATAGGAGAACTTGCCTCAGGCGTTGCTCATCAAATCAGTAATCCTTTAACCACCATTATTGCGGAAGCCCAAATGCTGATGCAACAAATAGAGAAAGATCATCCTTTCTCGGAATCAATCAGTGCAATTGAAAAGGCAGGTTGGAGGGCGCAATCGGTGATCAAGCAGCTCCTGGAATATTCACAGCCACCTTCAGAAACTATCGTGCCGGTTGACCTAAATCAAACCATAATGCAAGGGTTAACCCTGGTCGGAGATAACTTGAAGAACGTGGGTATAGAATTGATTGTGTCCTTGAGAGATAGAATACCAAAAGTACATGCCGTACCCCAACGACTGGTGCATGTCTGGGTATACCTGTTATTGCACTCTTTTCATCTTCTTAAGGCTCAAGTGGATGGTAAAATAAAAATCAATTCAGATTATGATCATCCAAATAATCAAGTGATCATTGAAATTTCGGATAACAACAAAATTATCCAGCAGGATCATATTAATACCCTATTTGAACCTGTCCTGCTCCCAACCTCTTCGAATATGGGAACAGGAATGGAATTAAGTATATGTCGTGAAATAGTCCGTCAATTTGGCGGACAAATATCAGCTGCCTGGCATGAAAATTGGACAACAATCCGAGTAAATCTTCCTGGAGAATAAAAAATGGAACCTTCAAATATTTTAGTTGTTGAAGATGATGATATAGTTGCTCATACCATTGAGCGCTGTCTCCGTGGAGGAGAGTTTCGAGTCACGATCGCCAATAGCGGAGTGGAAGGGTTAAAACTTGCCCGCCGCAATCCACCCGATATGGTTATCCTAGATGTCATTATGCCAGGTATGGATGGTTATACCGTCTGCAAAGAAATGCGCGCGGATCCCATTTTATCAGATGTTCCCATCTTGTTCTTAACAGCCAAGACAAAAGACGATGACAAAATTACGGGTTTCAGGGCAGGCGCTGATGATTATCTTGGAAAGCCTTTTAACATTGATGAATTAATCCTTAGAATCAGGGCAATTTTACGCCGTTCCAGGGACCTAAAAAAACTCCTAAAAAATCAAACCTCTGACCAGGTATACTCATCCAGTGGAAATATGCTATCTCCGACAGGCATAAAAACAGACAAAAACGAAAAACGGGATATCCATGAACGAATCATCATGTTAAAAAACTATCGCCTTGACACAAAGACTTATGAACTGACCACCCCTCATCTTGGTAAAGTCCGCCTGACCCCCGTCCAATTTGATCTTCTTTATCACCTGATGAGTCATCCCGGTGAAATTTTTTCACCCGCGCGTCTTTTAGATGAAGTATGGGATTACCCATCTGATGCTGGAAGCCCGGATTTGGTTAGAGTGCATATTAAAAACTTACGAGAACGGATCGAACCCGATCCCAGTTCACCCACTTTTATCTTAACGGTGCCTGGTTATGGATACACAATCAAAGCTGAAGATGAATGATACCATTCGAGCTATATCGGAACTTGATGTTCCCCTAAACAATAATCTGTATGAAATATGTGAAAAAATTTATGACAATTTATTCTTTGAATTTAAGCCAGGTGCGATTAACAACAGTTTACGATTGCTATTATCTACTGTTCACCGCCAATCCTGCTTCCTGGCAAGTGTTCAAAATAAAAACCTCACCATCGTTTATGAGAGCCTTCTTAATACCTCTCCACCACTTGATTTTGAAAAACAAATAACCGCCGAGAAAATCAATAGACTTTTAGATTCTCCCGCTCCTCAAACCATTCAAATCAATCACGAGAATTACAGTGCTTTCCCCATATTGTCGAAGAATGGATTGAAATCAATTTTATTCATTGAAGGCTCAAATTTTTCAGATGAGGAAATTCTCAATATTACCTATCTCTTAAAGCCAATTTCGCGATATCTGGCAGCTGCCCATCATTTTTCCAACAATAATCATCAAAATATTTACACACGCTCTCTTGATTTATTTCAGTCAGCCGAGAATGCCCATTTCAATAGCAAAAAAGCTGAAGAGGTGATTCTGGGTGGTCTCAAAGAAATTTTCCTGGGTAAAGTGGTCTATGTTGCCCTGATTGACCAGGAAAACCCAAATTTAATAGTAAAAAAATATATTACAACAGAGGATGAATACTTTTTTCCGTATGAGAGCCATACGCTAGAGAAGAGTCTTATAAAGGAAACCATTGAAACAAAGAATACCTTTGTCCTCAATAACTTGGATGATTCGAATTTTAATCCCGTTATCGATGGAGTTCCTAATTTAATTGCGGAAAACATTATTTGTGCCCCCCTTATTGCGAATGAACAGGTGTTGGGGGTCATATCGGTATTAAATTCTACCTCCGGACCATTTTCTCCATCGCATGCCAAGCTGCTATCCTCGCTTTCGACTTCTCTGGCGAATACGCTCTTGAGTTTGCGTTTAATTGAACAACTAAAAATCGCCAATGCCGATCTGGAAGCCAGCAGGTGGGAATTATTAAATTCCCGCAATGTCTTAAGAGCGCTATTTGATAGTATTCCTTCCTCAATTTATATTGTAGATAGAGAATATACCCTGATAGCAGTGAACAAATCACGGGCAAAACGCACTGGACAAATTATCAATCTATTAATTGGTAAAAAATGTTATTCAACCCTCTTTGGTCGAAAAGAACCGTGTGTGGGTTGCCGGGTTATGGAAACTCTGCTTACCAAGCAAAGCACAGTATCTACCCGACGGCAATGGGTCAACGACAACGAACCGTACACTGAGTGGGAAGTAAGCACATTTCCAATCTTTGATAAAAATGGTCTTCCCATTCAATCGATTGTGATTGAACAAGATGTAACTGAAAAACATCGTCTTGAAGCAAGCCTGGTGCAATCTGAAAAACTGGCAGCCGTTGGTCAATTAGCAGCAGGTGTTGCCCATGAAATCAATAATCCTCTGGCAGCAATTATCGCAAATGCCCAAATCATTCAACGTTTTTTACCCTCTGACAATGACTTGATTGAATCGGCAAAATTAATCGAATTAGCCGGAGTTCGCGCGTCTCAAGTAGTGAAAAATTTGCTGGGGTTTGCTCGAAAAGAAAAATATGACCTGCTCCCATTAAATGTGAATGAGACAATCCAAAGCGCATTAAATCTTCTCCATCATGAAATTGTTACCAGAGGAGTTGAAGTATCTTTAGACCTTCAACAGGATATCCCTGATTTTGTCGGAAGCAAAGATCATTTACATGGGGTTTGGGTTAATATGATTGTCAACGCGATGGATTCAATTGAGACTCCCCCAGGAAAAATCCGAATATCAACCAAATACGTCAATAATGACTTTCGAATTATTTTTAGCGATAATGGCAAGGGAATACCAGAAGACTCCTTAACGCGAATCTTTGAACCTTTCTACACAACAAAAGCGCCCGGTAAAGGCACCGGATTAGGTCTGTCAGTATGTCACCGGGTGATCAAGCAGCATGGGGGGCAAATCCAGGTTGAAAGCCAGGTCGGCGTAGGAACTCGATTTATTATTACATTACCTAACAACAAGGCTTAATCGAGGGATCTGGCAAGACGAAATCCTAAGGCTGGAGATTGAAAAGAAGGTATAACACCTTCACGAACAGAGCATCTCGCAAGCTTCCTGCTATAGTACCAGGCGCCTCCTCTGACAACACACTTGGACTGACTATCTCCAGCACTTTTTTGTGGCTCATGCGATTTATAAGGATAGGGATCAAGATAACTGCTTGTCCATTCCCATACATTTCCTACCATATCTGTAACCCCAAATGGACTGTCTCCACCGGGCGAATAACTCGCAATGGGAGTTGTCAATTTCTTTCCACTTTCCAATGTATTACAGCGCCAGGGATCAAACACATCTCCCCATGGATAAATCCGCGCATCATCTCCCCGGGCTGCCCGCTCCCATTCCAATTCAGTAGGTAATCGAAAGTTTGTTTTAAGTTCTGAATTTACCCATTGAATATACGCTTCAGCATCTTCTTTTGTTACCCCAACAACTGGATGATCACCTAATCCTTCGGGAAACTTAAATCCAAACCAATATTTGGGAGGTTTATAATTCGTCTCCCAAACAAACAAGTTATATTCCGCATTGGTAATTGGGGCGGCGGCTATCTCAAACCCTGGCATTTCCACAATATGCTGTGGTTGTTCTATTCGAAAATGTCCCTTCTCCTGCCATTCTTCTGCCCACTCTTCAGTCTCAATTAAATTCATAACTTGCTTTTGACTGGTGCCTAGGATCACTTTACCCTCTGGAATAAAAATCATCCGAGGCGGAATAGCTTCTGTCGGGATTAACGAACCTACTTCCTTTTTTTCCGGAGGCATTGAACACCTTCCTAATTCGAAAAGACTTTTCTTTGGATCGTGGAATAAATCCCAAGTATTCGATCAACATTTTCATTAACATCTTGTCCAATTGCATATAAATATGGCTCTCCACCAGCCTCATATTTATAGTCCACATATCGGTCTAACATATCAGACAATGCGAACTCCCAATTTTCTTCAGCATTCTTTACCATAAGCCCATACGGTCTTAAGTCTGTGTATGCTTTACAATCACTGGCTATCCAGGGAATTTTCATCAGCATATATTCCATGACTTTTATCCAGCTTCGCCGATTATCATACTCACCAGCCAGTGGAGCCAAGCCAATATCAAAATATGACAGAATTCTCGGCCATTCTAAGGGGGGAACCCACTTTTGGAATATTTTCTTCCCTTCTTCAAGGGGAATACTTTCATAAACCCTTGGGTCGCCACATATCATTAACCGAACATTCTGCCTTGAATTGATTACTTTTACCAAAGCCGGCATCAGACCCGAATCTCGAAAACTTTGCAAGTGAGAGAGACTGCCTCCCCATCCAATGATGATCCCATCATGTGGAGTGGGTGAATAATTCAAATATCTCTCGGTATCCAAATAATTCGGTAAGTAATAGGTTTCCGTGTATGCCCTCCAATCTTCTGCCAGAACTTTTGATGGCATTGTTGCTGCGTGAACCAATCTCAATCCCCACTTGAATTGCGTAAGAGGCGGGGGAACCATCTTTTTTTCGTTCGTCAATTTTTCCGCTTCAGGAGGAAGATTACCTTCTATCCAAAAGCTGTAGCTTTTCACTGTCGGAGGCATCAAGTCGTATGCATCATCAAAATCCGCTACGACAACCTTATCTCTGGCTTTCCACCGTTGAATCATGGATAATACCGCCCCAAATAAATTTCGCTGCACCACGATCACATCTGCTGAAGAACAAGCCATTTGGGCTTCCTTAGAATTGGTAGCGAAACTGGCAATATCAATCAATTCTGCAGAATTTCTACCTGTTTTTTGAATCGCCTTCGCAGGTATCACACATCGCCATTCAGCGCAATTCCACTCTAATTTACTGTCCGCATATACATAAACAATATTCACCTGATCCACTCCTATTACATCGAAACGGTTTTCTCGTGAATCTTCATGACCTCTTGAATGATCTCCAGCCAATAAATCGACAATTGAGATACTTCCCTTTCGTTCGATTTCTTATTCCCCGCCACACCAAGGGAGATCCGTAAATCCGTATCGATTATTAATTGACGAAGGTACGTGTGCCATTCATCTATTGACTTTGCGATCAGACCTCCTTTTTCCCAATCCAAATAGGCTGGAATGGGAGATGCAATCCATGGCGTATATTTCACTCCAGCTTCCATAAGCGGTTTATCGGATTTATATTGATTAAACGGATTGTTCAGCAAAGGAACCGTCAGAATATCTATTTGATCCAACAAATATGGATAATCATCAGGAGCAGTCTCTGGTACGAATAATTTTCTGGTCTCTGGTAAGCTGTCGAACAATTGATACACTTGGCTGTTACCATAAATAACCAGTTGTGTTTGAGAAAATTCTCGAATCGTCCGAATAAGCAAACGCCGAATTGGGAGAATATCTTCAACTCTGCCAGTTGAATCTCCCCATCCGATATTCACCATATTATGCTTTGGGATAGGGTGGTTCCACAAGATATTTTGATTAGACCAACCATCAGGGACAACCCAAACATTTTTTACTTTTTTGAGCAGTGCGTCCGCCATCATTCTACTCGGCACACTTACAGCTGATGCTAACACCAATGCTGATGTATAAGCTCTGGCTGCCTCCGGTGAATGGAGACTTAATTGCGGATATGAGGGATCCGACAGAGGAATATCTTCATAGTAATTATCCAAATCGATCAATACCGGAATGTGACGGGCTGCGCAAGTTGCCAATACTTTCATTACCATTGGATCCGAATGAGGATTACAAGCAATGAAAACATCGTAATTTTGGATTTTTTCAATTGATACAGAATGCAAATCATGAACAGAACATCCAGCGGTAAGCAGACTTTGGCGAATAATCTCTCCGCGAGAATTACCAACGGATGTTGGTGGCGAAGCAAAAAGGACAACAGGTTGATTAAAATCTGATTCTGGTTGATCGGAATTACTGGGTATCCTGAGAGCTGGACTTGCCAATTGATCCTCTTTCTCTTTTAACTTCAAACTGGTTTGTAAAGCTCTCAGTTGGATCAATACATCCTGGTTGCCCTTTCGTTGAACATCTCGAATGTTCAGTTCAAGAAAAGCAGGTAATAATCCCTCTATTTCATCCAGGTGATCAGATACAACCTTGGCAGGACTTGGATTGGTTAATATAGTTTCAAGTAAATCCACTGCCCGATTCATCTCACTTTCAGAGACCGGCTGGATATGGTCTGACGGCATAATCACATCAGGAAGCTGCGAATCCTGAATCATAGTCTGCTCAGATAACCCACTATCTTCACGAATGATGGCAGAACAAAAATCTAATACCGACTGAATCCGATCGATCCGGTTTGATTGATGATGATTATTATTTTTCTTGTTCGGCATATAGTACTGCTACCTGTATCACTTAAGTAATATCCGTTCGGGTTTGTGCCTCTGAACTAACGTTATTTACATGGTAATAGTATTCGTTTTTAGGCTTGAGTGAAATAAAACCCTGATGAAAGTTGCGTAAAGGGAAAGTTAATGGGTATTTTATTAATATTTATTTCAAACAACATCATTTATTAATATTTGTTTTACAGACATTCTCCATCCCCTTCCGTAAAATCTATTTGGTTATGATGACAGACATTTTATTAACCCTGCTGTTATCGAGTCAACGCCTGAATGCGCATTCAGGCGCAACCTCCCGCCTTGCCTCCAGGGAGATGAATTTTTCTTCGTTATTATCTGGCATGATGTTGAACTCTGGTAACGACCCTCTCAATAATTCCACGTCTCCAGGAGGCAACTCATTGGAACCGGTCTTGTTTCTTTTATTGGATCAACTGGTACGCAAACAAAAATCCAAACCGGACACCCCAAAAGTTTCTCCCTCAAACCAAACATCGAGTGCTCCATCTAATTTCGAGAAAAAAACGGAGATTAACACTGAAATAGTCAGTCGAGGGATTACAAAAAACATCAATTCGGGTTCACTTAATGCATCACAAGTCCGCCCAAATACTTCTCAGGAAGATGCCTCTATTCCATTCGGTCGTCCAGCTGACGTGGGTTCACTCACCCAGGGATACAACCCCAGGCATTTTGGGCTTGATTTTGGAATTGTCCAGGGTACTCCTGTTAAATCAACAATGGAAGGAAAAGTGACATATTCTGGCTGGAACTCACAGGGCTATGGCAATCTGGTTATTATCGATAATGGTACATATAGCACATATTATGCGCATCTCTCGAAATTGATGCTCAATAAGGGAGATACTGTTCAAGCTGGACAGGTCATCGGGTTATCGGGAAATACTGGAAACTCAACTGGTCCGCACTTGCATTATGAAATTAGAAAAAATGGGGTACCGATTGACCCGACATATCAAACATTTCAACGCAAATGATGAGCGTATCTTAACGTTTTGAGGCAATTATGGAACTAGTTTTTGACATCAGCCAAGACGAATTACCAATTTTTCTAGCCGAAACAGATGATCATCTGCAAGTTCTCGATGATGGGTTACTACAATTAGAGCGCAATGACGATGATCCCGAAACCATGCATGCGTTATTCCGTGCTGCCCATACTTTTAAGGGGATGGCGGGCATGATCGGACATAAACGATTGGTTGATTTAACCCACACCTTAGAAACTGTTTTCGATGGCATCAGAAAGAATCAACTGACCATTTCAACATTATTAATCGATACATGTCTTGAAGCAGTGGATGCGCTGCGGTTGTTGCGTATGGAAGTTGTTGAAAATAGGGCATCTGCTATTGATATTCATCCCATCCTTGAGAACCTTCGAGCTATCATCACCTCCACCGATCACCTGAATATTCAATCTTCGTCAACGGTCAAACGAAAAGAAGAATCTTCGCAGGCATCGAATAATCAAATTTCAACATCTGGCGAAATCATTGATATAGAAGTTTCTATCAGCGATCAAAGTATTGCATCTGCAGCGCGCGCATTTCAGGTGATCATGGCGCTTCAGGAAATGGGAGAAATTTCTAAACTTGACCCATCAATGGAGCATATTGAGTCTGCCCGACCAGTAAAGATTCTCCGAGCGAGCATAAAGACAAATAATTCCGTTGATGAACTTTCATCTTCGCTGAATACCATATCAGAGTTGGAAAAAATTAGCATCAATGGACAGGAAATAAACCTCTCTATGGCGGGAAACCTGGCAGATAACGGGAGTGAGAAAAAAGACCAGGCTCCTCCTCCGTCCATAAAACCAGCAGCGCCTGCATCATCACCTGAGAAAAAACCCGAAAGTGGATCGATTGACAAGACTATTCGAACCAGTGTAGAACGCCTGGATAATCTGATGAACCTGGTCGGTGAATTAATTACCGACCGCAATCGATTAAATCAGATTCGAACCACATTGGAGTTGACATATAAAAACAATGAAAAGATATCAAACCTGAGTGAAACCATCACTCATATTGCTCGCATCACCGACCAGCTGCAAGAGGAAGTCATGCGAATTCGCATGGTTCCTGTAGCAAATGTTTTCAATAAATTTCCAAGGTTGGTGCGAGACTTGTCCCAAAAAACTGGCAAAGAAATACAACTTGACATATTTGGGCAAGATACAGAAATGGATCGCTCGGTAATCGAACATATCAATGATCCCCTCATCCATTTAATCAGAAACGCCATAGACCACGGGATTGAAACCCCAGAAACAAGAATTAAATCGGGGAAAAACCCCCGCGGGACGATCACATTGACTGCAAGGCATGAGCAGGGACGGATTATCTTGACCGTTGAAGATGATGGGAAAGGAATTAACACTCAAAAGCTGCGTCAGACTGCAATCCAAAGAGGCATTGTGTCCGAGCAAGAAGCAGCAGCAATGTCTGAAGAAAAATCCATTGATTTGATTTTTATGTCTGGTCTAACCACTGCCGAAAAGGTCACGGATATTTCAGGCAGGGGCGTTGGTATGGATATCGTCAGGAACAATATCGAACGAATCAACGGCACAATTATCGTTGAATCCATTCGCGGCAAAGGATCAAAATTCCAGATTGTTCTCCCATTAACCCTTGCAATAGTTCCCACACTATTGGTCAAAGTGGAAAATATGTCCCTGGCAATCCCGATGGTTATGGTATTGGAGACTCAACGCGTCTCTCAGTCTGATGTCCAAACTATTAATGGAAAACCGGTGACAATTTTAAGAAACCATGTCCTGCCGCTTGTGAAATTATCCGAAATCTTTAACATCAGGCGTTCAAACCAAAATCAGAAAAACGGGTATATGGTCGTAGTGGGAAACTCAAAAACCCAAGTAGGACTGTTGGTTGATACATTGATCGGTGAAGAAGAGGTTGTGGTCAAATCACTAGGAGTGTTAATTGGAGAAATCCCAGGTATATCCAGTGCGGCAATTCTCGGAGATGGTCAGGTGGCATTAATACTCGATGTCCAGGGAATTTTTAAACTCACTGGAGCGTATTAGAGACGAAAAGGATTAGGCTATGTCAGATCCAGGAAACTTGTTCAACGAACAACTTATCTCATTTCTTAGTATTTTGGCAAATGAAGGAGCCACCAATGCCGCGCGTGGATTTGGTTCGATGGTGGGCTACGAATTAGGAGTTACCAAACCAAACGTCCGGATGGTACACCTGTCGGAGATTCCTAATCTAATGGGTGGACCAGAAAAAGAAGCGGTTGGGATATACCTTCGAATCGAAGGGGATTTAACTGGTCAAATTATGTTGGTGATTCCTTATGAAAAAGCGTTTGAACTGGTGAAATTGCTACTTGGTGATGACATTCCTCTCTCGTCAGAATTAGGTCGATTGGAGCGATCTGCCTTAGCAGAAGTAGGAAATTTAACTGCGTCATTTTTCTTAAATGCCGTTGCCACAAAAACAGGATTATCTGTCAGACCATCCCCTCCGGCAGTAATTGTTGATATGGTAGGAGCCATACTGGATATCGTAATTGCAACCACTGGAGGTATCACCGAACATGTTATCCTGCTTGGGTCAACCTTTCAATATCAGGAACGAGAGGTTGATTGTGAATTTTGGGTCATTCCAGATCCCTCCGCATTAGACCGATTCACAAGCGGATCCAATTAACGATGAATATCCGCAGCGTTGGGCTTGGAGAGATCGTCGTAAGCCGAAATCCAGAGGATATCCTGGTTGCATTTGGGTTGGGATCATGCCTCGGGATCGGACTTTATGACCCAACGACTCATGTTGCGGGGCTCCTTCACGCTGTTTTACCGGAAAACCCGAATGGATCGACTGATCCATCCGCAAAATTTGTAAACACTGGAGTAATATCCATATTGGAGGAAATGAAAAAAAACGGAGCCAACTTACAAAAAATCACAATACGGATGGCAGGCGGGGCGAATATGCTCACCTCTCCCGCTTTATCCAAAACATTTGATATTGGTACTCGCAATATTGCAGCAGCCCATAAAATTTTTGACCAATTGCATTATCGCCTCACCGCAGAAGATGTTGGTGGAAATATTGGCAGAACTGTCAGGTTATATATCGTTGACGGGAAGATGACAGTAAGAGTAATTGGAAGTCAGGAAAAAGAAATATAAAGAGGAGACATATTAAGATGGCAACTATATTAATTGTAGATGATGCAGAATTTATGCGTCTGAGAATATCCAAAATGCTTACCGCGGAAGGGTTTAACGTGGTCGAAGCCGAAAATGGCTTACGAGCCATTGAAAGGTATCAGGAAGTACATCCTGACCTTGTTCTAATGGACATTACGATGCCAGAAATGGACGGATTAAGTGCATTAAAACACATCCGATCGGTTGATGCGAAAGCACGAGTCATCATGTTAACGGCTCTAGGTCAAGAATCAGTCGTGCTTGAAGCGATAAAATCCGGCGCAAGAGATTTTGTTGTGAAACCTTTTGAACGCGATCGTGTGTTAAATGCGATCAATAAGCTGTTGAAATAAGTAATGAATGATGACCGACACGTCCAATAGCACCTTGAATCCTTCAGAAGATAAGCCGCCAATTCGGGTTCTGGTTGTGGATGACTCCGCCTTCATGCGCTTTATTATTTCGGATGTAGTTAATAAAACAAGTGACATCAAGGTGGTAGGTGTAGCCCGTGATGGTAAAGAAGCGCTCAGTTACGTCCCTGTCTTAAAACCAGATGTCATCATTCTGGATGTTGAAATGCCAGTAATGGATGGACTAAGCACCTTAAAAGAAATAATGAGCCGCTTTCCAAGACCGGTCATCATGTTTAGCAGCCTTACAACCGAAGGAGCATCGACCACAATCCAGGCTTTAACGTTGGGGGCATTTGATTTTATCGCCAAACCAGAAAATAAAGCCAATGTCGCTGCTGTTATGGATGATGCGATCTTAAAAATCCGGCAAGCAGCCAAGAAAACGACACGGGCTATCCGCGAAAAACCATTAACCTCTCAAGTTCAATCTTCCTCCTCTCTGTCAACCTATCCAACCGCTGTGTTCGCACCCACGCCCCTTTCTCAAAAAGTGACTCGACCCCTCCAGCCAACCGACCGCGTGGTAGTCATCGGCTCATCCACCGGCGGACCTCGGGCTCTTCACACAGTTATCCCCGCGTTAAAAAGCGAGCTTCCTGCGGCATACCTGGTTGTACAGCATATGCCCGTTGGGTTCACGAAGTCGTTGGCAGAGCGATTAGATTCTTTATCGTCAGTCAAAGTTAAAGAAGCGGAGGCGGGTGATTCATTAGAGGTTGGTAAAGTATTATTTGCTCCGGGGGGGTATCACATGGTTCTGGACTCTTCACAAAAAATAGTCCTCAATCAAAATCCAACTGTGCATGGTGTTCGCCCTTCCGTAGATGTGACCATGCTCTCAGTTGCTCAGCAATTTAAATCAGCCACGATTGGAGTTATCTTAACTGGAATGGGAAAAGATGGAACCAATGGCTGCGCTCTCATTCACAGCCAGGGCGGCAAAGTAATTGCTGAGGATGAATCAACCTGTGTAGTTTGGGGTATGCCTCGGAGTGTTTATGAAGCTGGATATGCGGATGAAGTTATTCGGTTGCCTGATATACCTCAAGCCATTGAACACTACCTAACTACAACTAACAGATAAAAGGGAGAAAACATAATCGGATTATGGATCCAGAATTATATTCTCAAGTCAAAATTAATATCAAGAAGTTACTTAATATAGATCTCACGTACTATAAAGACGAACAAATGAAACGCCGGCTTGATTCCTGGCTGGTTAGAGCAGGGTTGCCTTCTTGGGATCTTTATTTTTCAAAAATAAAATCCGATGATGATGAACTGATTAAATTCCGCAATTATCTGACGATTAACGTCACTGAATTTTTCCGCGATATTGAACGATGGAACTTTCTGAGAGATCAAATCATACCAGATTTGCTGTCTTCTTTATCCCAAGATCGAATACCTCGAAAAAGTTTAAAAGTGTGGTCAGCCGGTTGTTCTGTGGGCGTTGAAGCCTATTCGCTCGCCATTTTACTGAACGAATCATTTCATCAATCCGAAGCAGCTATTCTCGCAACAGATTTAGACCGAGGCGCTTTACAAAAAGCAATGAAACGCGGACCATATTCTGTCGATGAAACAAAAAATCTTACCAACCATCAAAGATCAACTTACTTTGAACCTGGTGGTCCTCCTTATTTTGTAAATTCCAAAATCGCTTCCAAAATAAAGTTCATGGAGCAAAATTTGTTACAAGATGCATTTGATACTGGTTTTGATCTTATTGTTTGTAGAAATGTCGTTATATACTTTACTCAAGAAGCAAAAGATATCTTATATCACAAATTCAACAATGCCCTTAGACCAGGAGGAGTCTTATTCTTAGGTGGAACAGAGATCATTCCCAAGCCGCAAGAATTCGGATTCCGGAACCGAGGCATATCATTTTATATTAAAGGATAAGAGACCCAAATATTTTAAATGGACATGTGGGATATTGAGGAAAATGTATGAATGTAAAATTCTTAAATCCATTTGTTGAAGCTGCGTCGGAAGTATTAAAAGCGGAAGTGAACTTGAACATTTCACGGGGAAACCTTTCGATGCAAAAGTCATCTTTAACTGCCGATGATGTAACGGTTATGATCAGCCTGGTCGGTAATGTGCAGGGCGTTGTTTTATACGGGATGTCAACAAACACCAGCATTTCAATCGTATCTCGAATATTGGGGCAGGAGTTTTCTGATTTCGACACGTTGGCTCAGAGTGGTGTTGCTGAGATCGGAAATGTCATTACCGGACGCGCAACCATCAAACTTTCTGAAGCGGGTTATCAGGCAAATATATCGCCGCCGACGCTCATCATTGGTCGTGGGATACAGGTTTCCACACTTGATTTTCCTCGTCTCATTGTCCCGCTGGTAACCGAAGCTGGTGATATTATGGTGCATCTTGCCTTGCGAGAAAGTCCTCCCGGTGCACCTGCTGGGAATTTCATCCAATTAAACGAAATGAAATAGTCAACCCAAAGCGAAAAATGACACCGGAAGAAAAAAGGTATTGATCATGAATGTAAAATTCTTAAATCCATTTGTCGATTCAGCATTCGATGTTTTAGAAAAGGAAACGCATATTACGTTGCGCAGAGGGGAACTGGGATTAGAAAAGTCGCCCTATATCACCGAAGATATCACGGTCATCATTGCAATGGTTGGTCAAATTCAAGGAAATGTCTTCTATTCAATGGACAATCAAACTGCTCTGGCATTGTCATCCAAAATGATGGGAGAAACGCTTACCGATTTAAACTCTCTTGCCCAGAGTGGTATCGCCGAATTAGGCAATATGATAACGGGTCAAGCGAGTGTGCGGTTATCCGCCGCCGGTTACGAATCTACCATTTCACCTCCCACCTTATTGATTGGGAAAGGCGCTACTATATCAACACTCGATTTTCCACGCCTGACCGTACCTGTTCTGAGTGAGTGCGGAAAAATGACCATTCATCTTGCCATCCGCGAGGGTATGATGAAAGGCAGGGCGGTTGACTTACCTATCCCATCCAGACCCACTATCTTATAGTCAATCAATGAGGAAGTAAAAACGAAAAAAGGAACAAGATGGATTCAAACTTGATAGACCACTTGATAAACCAGGCAGAATCTGCCACGCAAAAGGGAGATTGGGTACATGCCATCGAACATCTAAAAAAAGCATTGGAAATTTCTCCTCATGACCCGGGCATTTTGACTGGAATTGGAAAATGTTATTTACAAACCGGGGATTATCCTATTGCTGCGGAGTGGTTTAAAAAAGTTTTGGCAATAGCCCCATCCGACACAGACGCTTTAAATAACCTTGGCGTCGTTTCCATGATTCTCCAACAATACCAAACATCGGAAGAACACCTTAAAAAAGCAGTTGAAATTGATCCAAACAATCTCCAGGCATGGAAAAACCTCGCAGTTTTATACCTCAAACAAGAAAACCGTCTTCAAGATGCGGCAGAAGTCTTACTTTCAATATACCAGGTTCATCCAGAAGACCTTGAAGTTCTGTTGCTGATTGCAAAGCTTTATGAAGAGGGTGAAGATTTTCTATCAGCGAAATCCTTCTATCAGCAAGCTCTTAACCAGGCGCCACAACACCCCCAAATCCTCGAAGCAATCGAGCGCGTTAACCAGAGATCGATTCGCCCTGATCCAAGCCGCATAGCCCGACCCGAACATGCGAAAAAGTTGGCAGCTTTGAAAAATTTATCAAAAAAAGCGGCTCCTGTTTCTGCAAAGATCGAAGGAAACAATCAACCGCTGGAAAAATCCTGTCTGTTCCTTGGTCCCCCAATTCCATCTTCCGATTTGCGCCTGATCATCCCTGCTCAAGAATTAATCAACCAGAGATGGATCATAAAAACCGCTACACGGCTGCCAGAAGAAGGATTATCCCCATATCAATCTGTATTGATCGGCAATCCGCATATGTCCCAAGAGTTGAGAGAAGCAGCCGAAGAATGTATTCGCTCTGGGAAAAAGTTAATCATCGATATCGATCGTGATTTCTTTCACATGCCCGCAGATCATCCGCTTTACTCAATTTGTGGTCCAGGCGCACCAGAAACACTTCAACAACTTCAAAAATACCTTTCTTTTGCCAGTACGGTAACAATCCCCAATCCGTATCTTGCTGAAAAAATAGCCTCTTATTGTTCCAGAATCCGGGTCATTCCCTATTCTTGGGGAAAGTGGAATACATTTTGGAAAAAACCAGCCCATCCCCGCAGCACGATCAACATCGGCGTTCTCGATCGATACACAACCCCCGCTGAAGCGGAACTACTGAAACCATCTCTCGCCCGTATCCTGGCTGAATTTCCCCAGGTCTTGTTGGCAATTGGCTCAGGGATCGAATTGATCAATGTATTTGGCAGCTTGCCTGATGACCGAAAATTCTTTGTCCCACCCAGCAGCTCAGAGGATTTCCCCTTTACGCTCTCGAACATAGACCTTCTCTTGCTGCCATCCTTAATGAGAGAGTACGACCTGACCGCTTCGGACTATCCCCTTATGGAAGCTGGCGTCCGCGGCATCCCCTGGATTGCCTCCCCCCTCCCCACTTATATGGATTGGAAAGAAGGCGGGATGTTTGCTCAGAGTGAGGATGATTGGTATTTTGAAACAAAAACCTTTTTATTAAACCAGGAAAACCGCACCATTTTAATTGATTCTGGAATCAAAAAAGCTGCGACCTTTGCCTCTGATACAACAATCTCAGAGTGGATTAAGACCATATAAAAACCTTTTTTCTAATAAACGCTCTTGGGAAATCCAAGGCGTTTATTTATTAACTAATTCTTATCGGCAATATATTATTACCTTTATAGCTGATTTATGCTTAATTCATGAATATTTAATTATTTCCTCCCCGCCTTTATCAGATAATAAAAAAAAACAACAATTAATACTTATTCGGGATAATAATCTACCGATGCAAATATCACATGAGGGAATATGTTGGTAAATGATTTATATATACTATCAATTGGTTCAATTTTGTTTTTCTTTGTTTTTTTATTTATTCGAAAACCCTTTTTCCCACTTCCCCTTCATATAGACACAGGTTTTTTTGTTTCTAATCATACGATCCAAAATCGAAAAATAAATTACTCAAAAGGGTGGAGTGCTTCATTTGCTGGGTGCAGCAAAGTAATCCCCGAATTATTTTATAGTGTTATATATTTATTCAATCCAAATAAGTATCCGGTCGCCTCTAGATTCTACTATTCCATTTTTGCATATATAACGTCAATCATCTTCGGTTTTCTTATTTATACTGTTCATGATTCATCAATCATCTCTTATTTTATTGGATTAGTATTTTTTAGTCTTTTGCTTAGTGAACCTCATTATGGAGTTTATTTTGAAAATTCGGAACAGTTTGAGATTTTTTTTATCATTACAGGTTGGTTATTAATTGAACTTGGATTTAATACAAGTATTTTATTAATGTCAATTGGATTTGGTCTAATATTGTTTAATGCATTTTTCGTAAAGTTGGCTTCTTTTCCCATCGCAATAACAATCGGAATTTATTTGTTAATTATCAAACCTTTCATGATATTGCCTATCTCAATGGTTTGTTTCGGAATTGCTTTTTTTTATTTAATTTGGATAAAAATAAATAACAAGAAAATTCTTGATTTATTCCAAGCTTTAAGAGGTCAGCAAAAATTTCTCTCACAAAGACCCTATCCTTATCCTCTTAAAAAAAGAGTTCAAGAAAAAGCACAGCTATTACTTGATATCTGGAATAATAATATTATTTTTCCACTATTTTTTGGAACAGGTTTAATTATAAAGATCATAAGCACCGTCAATTTCGTTGACTGGCTGGTTATTTTCTATTCCATCGGCGCAATAATTACGTATGTGATTCAAGGTAATCGAGTTTGGTACTACTCTATTTTATTCATTCCAATGATAGGATATTTTGGAACAACAGCAGCAATAACTATCTTTTCTTGGTCAGAGATCGGCGCTATTTTATTGTTGTCCGCTTTATTCGTTGTCGTCTATCGTCAGATAATTATCCCTAGAAAAAAAGATCGAATTTCATTGAATAATTGGGTATGGAAACTTCATAATGACGGTCCTCAGATACAAAGAAATTTAATCATAGAGAAGTATTCCAACCACATAAAAAATGTGATTAATGGAAATTCAGTTTTCATTTTCGGTGCAGAAAATCAACTTTACTCCTTAATAAATGCCAGTTACCCCACCGCCATGATATCTGCATACTACTGGCTAGACTCTATGCGTCCAACATGGAAAACAGAGTTAATTGCCCAATTTAAAGCAAATCCCCCTAAATACTTAATCGAATCCTTTTTATCTGTTGACATTAATAGTTTAGAAAATGCAATAAATCATCGATATGAATTGATTCATGATTATCAGGAAGGACTCCGCTTATACCAATTGGCAGAACCACTACTATCCAACAATACAGAACTGAACAATTCAAACACACCTTCGAATTATCTGGTTACAGCAATTGTCTCCACCTATAAATCGGAAAAATTCATTCGAGGGTGTCTGGAAGACCTCGAGAATCAAACCATAGCGGATAAAACTGAAATCATTGTAATCGATTCAGCCTCCCCCGAATGCGAGGGAGACATTGTTAGAGAATTTCAAGAAAAATATTCAAACATTCGATATTTTCGCACTCCTCAAAGAGAGTCATTATACAAATCTTGGAATAGGGCAATAAAGATGGCTACCGGGAAATATATTACAACCGCTAATACCGATGACCGCCATCGATCCGACGCCTTAGAAATAATGTCGAACGCCTTAAATCAAAACCAAGATATACATCTTGTCTATGCTGATTGTTTTGAATCCACCATCCCGAATGAAACTTTTGACCAATGCTTTAAAACCCGAAGATACCACTACCCAGATTATTTCCCACCTAGTTCCTTGCTGGCATATCAATTTGGTCCACAACCCATGTGGAAAAAAGAAATTCATGACAAACTAGGATACTTTAATGAAGAATTCCAGGTTGTTGGCGATTATGATTTTAATATTCGTTTCGCATTTAACTACCAGGCTTTCCATATAAATCAACCTTTGGGTTTATATCTCAAACATAACGCTTCAATATCATTCAGGGATAATTCGTCAAAACACGAGTTAAAAAGAATCCATGATACATATAGAAAGATTGATTGTATCTTCGATTTATATAAAAATGCTGGTTTTTCTGTAGAATCGCCTCTAGAAAAATCACAGATATTAAATGACCTTGGTTGTAGAGCTATCGAATTCTATACACCCTGGGATGGTGAAACATTACATCGGGATTATGGATTTGCGATGGAATGTTTCCAGAATGCCATTAATTATTCGCCAAATTGGCTTCCACCAGTGAATAACCTTGCTGGAGTATCATTCTCTTTTGGAAACAATAAATCTGCCAGAGATTTGCTGAATTTAATAACCAGTAAAGACAAGGTTGTTCACTATAATTTGCGGGTTTTGGATCGATATTTCAATGCATCCACTATTCCCCCTCTGTTTAAATTCATATCATCTTCCCTATTAACCCCAACAGAAAACCAGCTTCATTTGAGCATGAAGAATTGTCTAAAGTTAGACAAAACAATCGAACAGGGAGTGGGAAAAAGTAGTTTTAATATTCTCTTTGTTGTTCACGGTTTTCCTCCCAACAATCTTTCAGGGACAGAAATTTACACTTACAACCTTGCGAAAGAACTTGTTACCCAAGGTTATAAAATCACAGTTTTATTTCCAATTAACGCGCCTAATCTTAAGGCAGGTTCTATCATTGAGGAAGTATATGATGGAATTAAGATCCTTAAACTTAATATACCTGCAAAGCACAATTTGGATGAGTTATTTTATCAAACAGATATATACGAATCTCTGGTTCAATTCTTACAAAAAAACTCATTCTCTCTTGTTCACATCCATCATTTACTGGGTTTTTCAATCTCCATAATTCCTGTTTTGAAAACATTCAACCTACCAATCATTCTGACTGCCCATGATGAATGGTTAATCTGCGAACAATGTCATCTTATAAATGCTGATGGAAATTATTGTAATCCTGGACCGATATCAAGCGAATACTGTGCTATGTGTTTTTTGACAAGAAATCGCCTCCCGATTAACCACGATTATATTCAAAAAATAGTTGGAAGTTTTGTATCAAGACGATGCAATCACTTAAAAAATCTGCTGCTTCTAGACAAAATATTAATTCCATCCAGGTTTGTCCTGGACATTTTTCAAAAACATGGTTTTGACCACCCTGATCTTGAAATATTTCCGCTTGGCATTAAAAAGCTATCATTACCCCAAAAACAATCATTTAATGGAAAATTGCGGATAACCTATATTGGAAACATTATGTACACGAAAGGATTAGACACCTTAATCCAGGCTGCCAATCAGTTACCGCCAGACCGATTTATGATTCGAATCTATGGAAAGATATTTGACCCTAATTATTTCAAATACGTGATGTCATTGGCTAACACGGGTGTAAATATCGAATATAAAGGGGCGTACACACCAGAAGATTTACCCAAAATTCTTAGTGAAACTGATATTGCAGTAAATCCCTCAAGGTCGGAAAGTTACTCTTTCACTATACGTGAATGTCTGGAATGTAAAGTTCCAGTAATAGCTTCTCGAGTTGGAGGAATCCCAGAAATAATTCAGGATGGAGTAAATGGATACTTGTTTACTGCGGGTGATCCAAACGATCTTGCCAGAAAAATTAATATATTTATTCAAAACCCATATCAAATCCAATCGATAAGAGATTTGATTACTCCTGTATTATCAATATTTGAAAACGTAAAAGCACTTGAAAACATTTATAGCGATACGATTAAGAGAAACTCTACTTACTCAAATATTTCAACTTTTTTCGTTACGGAACAAAATAATGGAACAATCGAGAATGATGCACTTGTCGATGTAGTGATACCAATTTATGGACATTCTGATCTTGTTGAAAAGTGTGTGAATTCTTTAATTCGAACAAACATGAAGGGTCAAATCTATTTGGTCGATGACTGTTCACCGGGAGATGAAATTAAGCGCTTATTTTCCAGGCTAAATCATTTACCAAATTTGAGAATGATAAATAACGAAACAAACCAAGGGTTCATTGGTTCAAGCAAAATAGGCGCATCCAATGGCAACGCTCCTTACATCCTATTCTTAAACTCAGACACCGAAGCCATCGATCCAGGGTGGATCGAAAGAATGATTCCGGATGATCCAAATGTAGCAATTGTAGGCGCAAAATTGTTGTATCCACCGACTTTTCCTGACATTATGAAAGGAAAGATACAGCATGCTGGGGTAGCCAGGGATAATCAAATCGTCCCCTACCACATCTATTGTGGCTGGGAGGAAAGCGCACCCGAAGTAAATCGAAAACTCGAAGTAAATGCTGTAACGGGTGGATGCCTGTTAATTCGCAGAAAGGTATGGGAGGAACTAGGCGGATGGGATGATCACTTTGGCAGAGGCGTATTCGAAGATGTAGATCTCTGTTGGCGCGCCAGAGAAAAAGGATACAAGGTGATTTACAATCCTGAAGTGAGGTTGTATCACCATGAACATGGCAGCACCCTTGCCGATGGCAGCCACAGCCTGCATATCCATGGTAACGAGAACATTAAATATCTTAAGGAAAAATGGCACTATCTGGATAGTGATGAAGATATCTTTTTAGGAAAGAAAGAAGCGCAAAAATATCAAAACTCATTAATGCTGCTCAAAAGTGCGCATAATTATCTTAATCAAGGGTTAATTAAAGAATTTGAAGATGAATTAACAAGATCAGTCCGAGTCTCCTCCTGGAATCATCGAGCCCTGGTCGGTTTAGGTCAGGTGTACACCGCCAAATCGCTTCATAACGAGGCGATCGCCCACTTTCAGAAAGCCCTTTCCGTGAAACCGTTCTTATGGGAAGTTCGCCTGAAAATTGTTGAAGAGTTTACTACTCTCAATCGTCTCGAAGAAGCGGCTTTGGAACTTATCCCCTTGTTGACCCTCTTCCCAAATGATCCCAAGGTCTTGCAAGCCGCTATTCCCTTATCTGGTCATTTGACGCTGCTCCATAATCAACAACGACAAGAGAAAATTAAGAAAAATAATCTTGAAGATAAATCCGATCCTTCGCAGAAAAGCAACCAATACAGATATATTTCTTCGAAATCGCCCCAAGATGTTTTTGAAGAATTGTTAGCCGCTGAAGATATTTCGGCTGCTTTGCTGGAGCATCAATCAGAATTGAACCAGGGTGTATTGGATCTGGTTCAAGAAAATATCAAATCCGCTCGACTTGACAGCGAATTTGAATTGGCAGAGGGATTGGAAGCGCTGGCAGAACAAATTCGATCTATGATCACCTCGCCGAACAATCCGTTGAGAAACCGTTTGCCTGCATCTGAAGTACTTGAAGCGCTCCTTTCTGCTGAGGATATTTCTGAAGCGCTTAAAAATTATCGACCACACCTGGACCAGGGATTAATTGACTTGATTTTTGAAAATATCCAATCTGCTCGCCAGGATGGAGAAACCGAATTGGCAGAAGGACTCGAAAATTTGGCTGAAATTATCAAAGAAATAACAACAGAATGCTCAATTGCCTGATTGAATCAACCGATTTCCAGCTTCCAGCGCGATGTGATAGACCTGCATGAGCGGCACATTTTTATCCACAGCAATTCGAACACATGCGTCATACTCAGGCGCAGCCTGGACGGGCTGCCCATTGACAAGCTTAAGTTTTACCGGTACATCACCAAAAACTGTTGAAACTGTACGAAAATCCCGGTTCGACTCATGCCGGTAGATAGGTGAGACTCTTACCCCCAATGTACTGGTTTCACCAATGATGATTTGGGTTAATGAATGCTCATCCTCGCTTTTAGCAATAACACTCAACTGGGTAGCAGGTCGGTTTTTCTTCATGTAGATTGGGGTATAAAACACATCCAAAGCCCCTGCCGCAAATAACCGCTCCATGACGTACCCAAATATTTGCGGATTCATGTCATCAATATTGGTCTCGATCATCACCAGAGATTTTTTATCCGCGGAATCCATTTCTCCCAAAATCATCCTTAAGACGTTCGGCCATTCCAAATCGCGTTTCCCTGCTCCAATGCCAACTTTATTCACCCTCATATTGGGTCGCTCAAAAGAAGCCAACGCCGCGAGGATCGCTGCGCCCGTTGGAGTGACCAATTCCACTGTGGCGGAGGATTGAAAAATGGGCATATTGGCTCGAGTCATAATTTCTAAGGTGGCGGGGGCTGGCAGGGGAAGCCACCCATGCTGGGTTTTCACCTGACCACTGCCAACTGGTAAGGCAGACGCAAAAAGTTTTTCAATTCCCAGATATTCTATTCCGATCGCCGCACCGACAATATCGATAATGGAATCCACCGCCCCCACCTCATGAAAATGAACATGCTCAATCGATTCACCATGTACTTTAGCTTCTGCTTCTGCGAGAACCTTAAATATTTCAATACTGGCATGTTTTACTCGCTCGGATAAAGTGCTATCTTGAATCATCTTAAAAATATCAGCCGGGTGCCGATGAGGCGAATGTTCCTCGTGATGAATTACATCAAAGGAAGCAGCGCGAATTGCTCCTTTTTTAGTTTCGCCTATGCGAATATCGTATTCCTCTTGAAATTTTAATTTTCCAATTTCCTGAATCAGATATTGGCTTTCTAGTCCCGCATCCAATAATGCTCCCATGAACATATCACCGCTGATGCCGGAGAAACAATCAATGTAAGCTACTTTCATCACTATATCTCCTCATTCATGCTGCCTGAGCGAAAGCCCGCCAGGTCTACTGCAATGTAGATAAACCCTAATTTCTTGAAGAAATCGAGAATTTTTACTCGTTCTTTAACGATCAATTCGATGTTTTCGTCCAGAACTTCAATTCGAGCCAGGCTGCCATGATAACGAACACGCAACTGGCGTATTCCCATCGACTTTAAGAAGGTTTCGCCTTTGCTGACTTTTTGAATGTTCTCAAGCGTGATTTCCGTTCCATAAGGGAATCGAGTCGCCAGACAAGGAGCGCTGGGGCGATCCCAATTGGGCAGACCCTTCCATTTTGCTAATTGCCTGATTTCACTTTTACTTAGACCTACCTCAACCAGCGGGCTGCGCACACCTAATTCCTGCACGGCGCGCATGCCGGGTCGGTAATCGCCAATATCTGAGGCATTGCTCCCCTCGACCACCCATTGATAGCCTTGTTCAAGAGCCAGATGGTTCGCCAGTGTAAACCGGTTCAATTTGCAATGATAGCATCGATCAACAGGATTAGACTTGAAGTTCGGATTAGATAAGTCGTCGTGTTCAATAATCTTATGAGAAAAACCAATCTGGTTCGCCATCAACCGCGCAACTTCAATCCCCTCTTCCGATTCAACTTCCGAATGAATTGTAACAGCCAGCATCCGATCACCCAACGCTTCGTAGGCTGCTGCAGCCAGTAAGCCGCTATCTACCCCCCCTGAAAAAGCCACGACGACACTATTCATTTGTTTAAATAGGTGTATCAACTGATCCCATTTATCGATTACCTGAGGATTAAGTGTTTCCTGGTGCATCTCGTCTTACTCCTGAAGATTGATCAAACCTGCCAAATACCCTCCTCCAAAACCATTATCGATATTGACCACTGCCACCCCATTCGAACAGCTATTCAACATTGTCAACAATGCCGCTACTCCATGAAAACTTGCGCCGTATCCCACACTGGTTGGAACCGCAATGACCGGAACCGCCACCAATCCTCCCACCACGCTGGGTAAAGCGCCATCCATGCCAGCCACAACCACAATTACCCTCGCCTTCTGAACCTGCGGCAGGCGATCCAACAAACGGTGCAATCCTGCAACCCCAACATCGAACAGGCGCTCGACTTGATTTCCCATGAGTTCGGCTGTAACCGCCGCTTCCTCTGCTACTGGAACATCCGCAGTACCCGCAGTCGCGACCAGTACTCCTGGCTTTTTAACCTCGTCTTTGCGATGATCAAGAACCAATAATTTCGGTAGTTCCAAATATTGCATACCTGGCACTTCAGAACTCACTTTTTCCCCCATTTCAACCGAAACCCGGGTAACCAATACGCGGTCGCTGCGTTCAGACAACCTTTTCACGATATTCACAACCTGGTCAGGAGTTTTTCCCTGACCCAAGACAACTTCCGGAAAACCCCGGCGAATGGTGCGATGGTGATCCAGGAGAGCATAATGACCTACTTGTTCATAAGGTAAAACCCGCAAGTATTCTAAAGCTTCTTCCACACTAATTGCACCCAGGCGTACCTGATATAGCATTTCTTTCAACCGATCATCTTCCATACTATGATTTCACTCCAATAATCAACAAGTATTCGTCAATATCTCTTTGGCTTTTCTGATTTGATCAAGCACAGCCAGGGTGCCGGTTCCTCCAAAGGCATTTCTTCGGTCGATGGATTGTTGAAAATTATAAACGATATGAACATCATCCCCAAACTTTGGGCTGATCGAAAGATAATCTGAAACAGTTAATTGATTCAATCCTACTTGCTTTTGATTCGCCAATCGGACACATTGACCAACCAGGTGATGCGCCTCGCGAAATGGGACACCCTTCCGAACCAGATAATCCGCCAGATCTGTCGCCAGCAGAGCAGGATCAAGGCTTGCGTTGATTCTCTCAGGATGAATCGATAAGGTGTCCAAAACCCCGCTCATAATCGGCAGCATCAGCTCAAGCGTGTCGGCTGCCTCAAAAACAGGCTGCTTATCTTCTTGGAGGTCTTTATCATAAGCCGAAGGCAGCCCTTTTAACACTGCCAATAGTCCAGTCAGTTTGCCCAAAAGAGTACCGGCTTTTCCACGAGTTAATTCCAATGTATCAGCATTTTTCTTTTGCGGCATCAAACTAGACCCTGTGGAGTAGGTGTCCGATAACTCGATAAAGCCGAATTCTGCTGTTGAATATAAAATCATCGCATCCGATAAACGTGATAAGTGGATAGCAATTAAGGATGCAGCAAACAAAAATTCCACTGCAAAATCACGATCAGAGACTGCGTCCAGGCTATTTTCTGAGATTGCTGAAAAACCAAGCTCTTTGCCAAGATAGTCACGGTCGATTGGAAAGGGTACACCAGCCAGGGCACTCGAACCTAGCGGCAATACCAAAACCCGGCGTTCTAATTGGCAAAGACGTTCAACATCTCGATTGAGAGCCCAAAAATGCGATAACCACCAATGGCTGAGCAAAACGGGTTGGGCGCGCTGGGTGTGAGTGTAGCCGGGAATAATAATCCCCATATCTATCTCTGCCCGTCGAACCAATGCATCCTGCAGCCCTTTGACCTTGGCTTGAATTCTTCTCCCTGCGCCATATACCCACAATCGAAAGTCAGTGGCGACCTGATCATTTCTGCTTCGACCGGTATGAAGTTTTCCAGCGATTGGTCCGATAATTTCGGTCAAACGGCGTTCAACCGCCGTATGGATGTCCTCATCCGACTCGTGAAAGTCAAATTTTCCGGTTCTGATTTCCTCCAGAATGATCTCTAAACCTTTAATAATTAACTGACACTCCTCCCCCTGAATCAATCCAGCCTTCTCAATCGCCTTTGCCCAGGCTATCGAACCCATTACATCTACTTCGCCCAACCGCCAATCAAAGGGCAGTGAGTTATTATAGCGGGCAGCCAGAGAGTCCAGACCATCCGCAAACCTACCTCCCCATAGCTTCATGGCTCTTTCTCCACCAGAAAATGATAATAAAAGGTGCAGAGGTGCTAATAGATCCAACCGCTGCACCATTTTTGATTGTTCTACGAGCTTTTGGTCTTAATCCCGTTCAAATTTTGAATAATCCGGAGACTCATATTGCTCGTGGGTAACTGCAGAAATCTTCCGGAAGGCTTGTACCTTCATTGGTAAACCAAACAGAGTAATGAATCCCTCTGCATCGCTCTGATCATAGACGTCATCTTTGCCGAAGGTAGCAAAATCTTCTCGATACAGGCTAAAGGGGCTCTTCCGACCAACCGCAATCACGTTGCCCTTATACAGCTTTAAGCGAACCGAGCCTGTAACCGTTTCCTGGGTTTTATCAAAGAAGGCATCCAGGGCTTCTCTCAACGGGGTGAACCATTGTCCGTAATAAACCATTTCGGCATAGCGCTGCGCCACGACATCTTTATAATGTAGCGTTTCCCGATCCAGAGTAATCGATTCCAGTTCACGGTGAGCAGCCACAAGAATGGTGCCACCAGGCGTTTCATAAACGCCATGCGATTTCATTCCAACCAGACGATTCTCCACCATATCTACCCGACCAATCCCGTGCCTGCCGCCAATTGCATTCAATTCATAGACTAAATTTGCCGGAGAATACGCCTTGCCATTAATTTTGGTGGGATACCCCTTCTCAAAATCAATCTGCACATATTCGGGTTGATCTGGGGCTTTTTCTGGAGATATACTTAATTGATACATATCCTCTTCGGGCTCCTGCCACGGATCCTCTAATAATCCTCCCTCGTGAGATAAATGCCACAAATTGCGATCACGGCTATAAATCGATTTCAAGCTGGCAGACACTGGAACATTATGTTCCTTTGCATAAGCCAGCGCATCTTCACGAGAACGTATCGACCATTCTCTCCACGGGGCAATTACTTTCAAACGTGGATCAAGCGCCATGAAGGTCAGTTCAAACCGCACCTGGTCATTGCCTTTTCCGGTACAGCCATGAGCGACAGCATCCGCTCTTTCTTGCTGAGCGATCATCACCTGGTGTTTTGCGATCAATGGACGGGCGATTGAGGTGCCTAACAAGTATTTCCGTTCATACACAGCCCCTGATCGCAATAAAGGAAAGAGGTAGTCTCTGGCAAATTCTTCGCGCAAGTCTTCGATGATCAACTTACTCGCGCCACTGGCTTTTGCCTTTTCCGGAAGGTGGGAGGTTTCCTCCCCCTGACCAACATCCGCTGTATAACAAATCACTTCACAACCATAATTTTCAATCAACCAGGGGACAATAACCGAAGTGTCCAACCCTCCTGAATACGCAAGAACAACTTTCTTTACTTTTGGTTTTACATTACCTGCATCAGTCATAGCTCCTCCAATCAGGACAAAAAATAAACCCTCCAGGAAGGAGGGCTTTGATAACAATGGTTTGTAAATTGATACCGAATTACAAATCCTGCCATTCCTGAATATTATGGAATAGTTTTGATTCGTCGGATTCGGAAAAAATACAACACCTTCATATAAACTCTTATTTTACCAGAAGATGGAAAATCCGTAAAATTTATCCGCTAATTTTTTCTCCGCATTCAGCGCAAAATTTTGCATTGGGTTGTAATTTGGCTCCGCAATGGGGACATTTGGTGGCTGTTTTTAATCTCTCACCACATTCAGGACAAAACCTGGCATTCGTTGCCAGAGCAGTTCCACATTTAGGGCAACTCGCGCGGATGGTCTCACGCCAGTTCCCTTCAGCCAATTTTTTATCCTCTTCAGCCATTGCGGCATGAGCCCATACTTCTTCAACTGACCGAGACGCCTGAGCAGCGCTCATTTCAACCCCAAGGTCAGGCGCACAGCCTTTGCATAATCCGCGTTTATTGTTCCAACATTTCTTTCTACATACCCAAGAGTTACATCGTGGGCATTGGACAAATTGGGGTTTTAGTTCGGCTACTGCTTCTAAAAAAGCGGTTTCGCGAGCTCGTTCATAATTAGCGGAACTCATTCGGTTTGTCAGGTCAGCCGCTTTGCCAAATATCCCACCAAAAAGGCTGCTCGCCGTATCCATTGCCCCAGAGACTTTGCCGATATTGTACGGTTTAAAGCGAGTTCGATATCCTCCCCCACAATGATTGCAAAAAAACTCAAATTGAAACCCCTGCTCATTGGATAGATCTGAATAATTTGTAGAAAATTCGATCGCTTCCACCATTTCAATCCCTCCCACAATTTTAATTGCTAAATCGAGTATACATCCATTTCGGAAAATAGCCGAAAATTCATTTATCTTTATCGCTTTCTCCATTACAATTTTCGTTATCTGGAGGACTTAATCATGAATTCTCAATTAGCAATAGATGGTGGTAAGCCAACCCATACTACTCCCTGGCACCCCTGGCCTATTTTTGATGAAAACGAAGAAAAGAACCTGCTGGATGTACTTCACTCGGGAAAATGGAGTGAATTAACTGGCGAGTATGTTCATAAATTTGAAAAGGCATTTGCTGATTTTCAACACGCGCGATATGGGTTCTGTGTGCCCAATGGTACATTAGCATTAGAATTATCTCTCCGAGCGCTTAATATTCGCCCTGGAGATGAGGTGATAACCACGCCTTATACCTTTATTGCAACCACCACCACGATATTGACTGTAGGCGCTGTACCTGTTTACGTCGACATTGATCCTTTTACCTTCAATCTCAATCTCAATCAAATAGAAAACGCAATTACTGAAAAAACAAAAGCCATAGTTCCGGTTCATCTGGCTGGCAGACCAGTTGATATGGATCGTCTGCTTAAGATTGCGAGGGACTACAAATTACACGTAATAGAAGATGCCTGCCAGGCTTGGGGAGCTGAATGGAAGGGAAAGCGGGTTGGCGCTCTGGGTGACCTGGGAGCTTTCAGCTTTCAACTTGGCAAAAATCTCACGGCTGGTGAAGGAGGTATGGTAATTACCAATAACAGTGAGTTAGCAGACCGGTGTTGGTCGATAAAAAATGTAGGACGTAGCCGCACCGGCGCATGGTATGAACATTTTTTGATAGGAGCCAATTTGCGCCTCCCTGAATGGGAAGCAGCAATCCTTTTAGCCCAATTAAACCGATTAATCCAGCATATTCCGATTCGTGAAGACAATGCTCGTTATCTTTCAACGCTATTTACGAATTTTCCAGGTTTGACCCCTGTTCCTGATGATCCGCATATTACCAGCCATGGACGACATTTGTTTATCCTTCGGTATCATCCAGAATATTTTGGCAACAAATCCAGACAAGATTTCCTTGCTGCCTTTAGAGCAGAAGGAATTTCCCCTGTAAGTGCGGGATACATCCCGCTCCATCGATCACCGGCGGTGATGAATGCAATGCGGGCAGACCATCCTGAATATGATCTTTCGAAGGTTGTTTTGCCAGTAGCCGAGTCTGCAGGTCAAGATACCATCTGGATTAACCAGAACGCCCTTCTTGGAAGCCATGAAGACATGGACCATATTTTTGAAGCTGCGGTGAAAATTCAAAAAGCCTGGGGGTATAAATAGGCAATGAAAATTATAGATTTTCATACCCACCTTGGAAAATTAATCGTAAACACAACTGGCAACACACCTGAAATGTTAATCGAACAGATGGATAAAAATGGCATTGAACAGTCGGTTGTCATGGCAGTTGAAAACCCAGAAGAAGTAGATTATTACTTCACCAGTTATCAAGTGTTGGAAGCCTGTCAAAAATATCCTGACCGTCTGATTCCATTTTGCAGCATTGATCCCCGACGGCGCTACCCAGGAAAATTTGAGTGCAAAGATATCTTAATGGAATATGTAAAGCTGGGATTTAAAGGTTTTGGAGAAATCCTGGCTGGGGTTCCGTTTGATTATCCCGACCTGCAAAAGATTTATGCGGCATGCGGTGAATTAGGTTTACCAATCGTCTTTCATACGGATTACCATATTCTTTTCGATGAACCAGGGCAACCCCGATTGGAAAAAATGCTCCAAGAATATCCTGATACTATATTTGTGGGTCATTCAATCCATTTTTGGGCAGAAATATCAGCAGATTGTCAACCCGAAGATTACGCTTACACGGTTTATGCGAAAGGTCCGGTCATCCCAGGAGGGGCAACCGATCGACTCCTTAGCCAATACCCGAATCTATATGGCGATTTATCTGCAAATTCCGGTTATAACGCTCTCACCAGAGACCCAGAATTTGGTATCGACTTTCTGATTCGACAACAAGATAAATTGGTGTTTGGCACAGATATTCTAAAACCGGGTCAATCCATTCCAATTTTGGAACTGCTACTGAATGCGCCCATAACCGATGAAGTACGAGCAAAGATTATGTATAAAAACGCCGAGAAACTCTTGAAAATGGATGGGGCTTATGTCAGATAACGAATGGCGAATCCTGGCAGGTACCGTTATTACCCCTACACGCATAATCCAACCTTGCCGGATTGACATTAAGGACAAAAAAATCTTGAGGGTAATTTCCGCCGTAGATATTTCAAGTTCTGAATCCCAAATTGAACTTGGAGAACTGGATTTAAATGCTCTGGATGGTTACGTCATTCCAGGTTTGGTTGACCTGCAGGTCAATGGTGCACTTGGGTGGAGTTTTCAGGCGGTTGATCAACCCTATTGGCAACAAATCTGCAATTTTCATCTACACGCGGGCACTACTTCTTTCCTCCCCACCCTGGTCTCCGCGCCAAGAGATGTGCTTTTAACCAGTTTGTTAAGCCTGGCTGATTGCCTGGATAGCATTGTCGCGCCTTACCTTCCTGGAATTCATTTAGAAGGACCTTTCCTTTCACCCGAACGCTCTGGAGCGCATGATCCAGCGGCTTTACACTTACCAGATACTGCTTATTTTTCTCAGTTAATCAATGCCGCCCGGTCAAAGGTCCGTATGATAACCCTGGCTCCCGAATTACCCGGATCAGAGGACCTGATCCGCTGCGCCAGTCAGGCTGGTATTTTAGTATCTGCAGGACATACGACAGCACGATATTCCAGAATTCAGGACGCTGTCAGGGCAGGATTACGGTTTATCACTCATGCTGGTAACGCCAGCGATTGGCCTCACCGTGAAATGGGAGAGCATGGATTTTTGGTGAGTGAGCCAGGATTAGTCGGATCTTTAATGGCAATTCCAGATTTAGGCGGAAGTGTGATCATGGATGGATTTCACTTTCATCCTGCATTATTTGAGCCAATGATTAGAATTAAAAGTCCTAAAAATCTGGTATTAATTTCCGATTCCTCTCCAGTCGCAGGAAGCCCTCCCGGTGATTATAAAAGCGGCGGTCTGGAAATTACGATCCATCCCGATGGATTTGCGACAAGCGGCAGGGGTGGGGGGTGGCTGGCAGGCAGCACAATCACTCTGTTAGAGGGGGTTCAACGCGCAGTTCAATTAGCCAAAATCCCACTCCAGCAGGCTGTGATGATGGCGACTGTGACCCCTGCGCGCTGGATTGGAATCAGCCCTCAAAAAGGGCAGATTCGCTCCGGTGGGGACGCAGATCTGCTGATTCTCAATCGAGACCTGAGTTTACGGCATGTCATTGCAGGAGGGCAAATCATTCAATAATCAATTTTCCAGCCCGAAATCCACTTTGATTTGATATCGTCTTTCTTCCTGGGGTTGAAGAATGGTTAAGGTTCCCAGGTTCCTCTCAGCCACTCTCCCACCGACGTGACAGATGGAAGGTTCAATTCCCAAGACATACATCCCTTCTCCCATCATTTTCCATTCAACCAATATGGGATAATCTTTCTTTAGATAATGAAAAGACACACTTAAGGATTGAGTAGAGTTGAAAGATGGGTTAATTACCTTAACCCCAACCTCTCCTTTCTCATCTTCCTTCAAATCATGATAAAAGACTTGTTCCTTATAACCAGCAACTGGTTCACTAAATTCACAACAAGTGTTTAATCCAGGTTGAGCCGTTTCATCTCTCGCAGTCGTCAAACGCTCTGGAAGCACGAGGTAGGTTGCCGGGCTGATCAAAGGAAATCCAAGGTTGAAATGCTGCAAGAACATATGTGGAACTGGGGAAAACCCTTCATTGACAACCCGATCTTCTATCCAGAGAGATGGCTCACCTAAGGTTGTAGATATTTTCCGGTGTAATACAATATTCTCACCAAACACCCTGGTTTCACGAACCATTCCCGCTATCCAGATCTCCAAGTCATCTCCATTCCATTCATTGCCCCAGCGAACCTGCCAGGCTGGGGAACCAGCTACGCGTCCATGAGTCCCTAAGAATTCACCATTATCTTCACAGGAGCGTCCAACCTGAGTCAAACCGCACGGAGTGAGAAACCCGCCCGACCACACCCTCAACCAGCCAGTCGGAGTTGGCTCCTGGAAGGCGGGATGTACTGTCCCAACGGGCGATAGATAAGATAACGGAATACCTTTATACGCCAGGTAAGTTACCGACATCCCTCGATCCGGTACGACCGTCAAATCTAATCCGGCTGCATTATATAAACGAGCAGCTCTTACACCCCGTTCACTGCCGTCAACCAGCTCAAAAGGTACAACCCCTGCAACCTGGCGGATATCCCCTAAACGGCTGAGCAGATTCTGTTTGGTGTAGGTTTTTCTCCAAATCTCTGGCATACGTTATGACCCTTTCTTTTCCCAAATATTAGCTTTTTCGTTCCAATGCCAATCCGGATGCGATAGTACGAGGGACAATCTCGCCCAACCAGCGTCGATACGCGCGGTAGTCTCTTCCCAGGTGCGTATTCCTCCAAGCGAATCCGGCGCTTCAACATTACAGGCGCCTACCGCAACTGCTGCTGTCGCTGCCTGGATCGGATTCAAATCCCGACAAATCGCCGAGAGGAAACCAGCAATAGTGGCATCTCCAGATCCGGTTGTGCCCGCCACCTTGACCTGGAAGCAAGGCGCCCATAATTGTTTATTTTCCCAGATGGATAGGTCGGATGGTCTTCCGCGCCCCATTTTTGCTAATCTGGTTTGATCTGCGGTGTGAAGATAGATTCCTCTGTCGCCCAACTTAATCATCACAATCCCTACCCCTAGTCTGATCAACTCTGTTCCTAATTCTTCAAGTATCTCTGGATCAGCTGCTCTCAGCACATCTCCACCAAGGGCGGGTTTTAACAATTGTAAATATTGATCGCGGTGAAAAAGAAAGAGTAATTCTTCAAAACTTGGCACAAAAATATCAACATACGGAAAGACAGAAGAAAGGATTGTTTTCCAATCAGCTTGACCTGCTTCTGAGGTCGGATTCGGGAAAGCCAGGTCCAGTGAAGTGGAAACCCCGGCATTTTTGGCTCTAGAGAAAATATCGATTAATACTTTTCCATTATCTAAATACATTCTCTTCATGAGAGGTGGATAACCAAAATGAAGGAGCCCGCACTCCTGGAGAATTTGATCGGAGATGTCTTCAGAACTGAAATCATCATTAGCGCCTGGGCAATGTAAAAACATTCGGTCAACACCAGGAGGGTTAATGATGATTGTAAAGGAAGTTGTTGTCGAAGAATCAATAATCAAGGTTTCTTCTAATGATTTTCCCTGGTCGCGAATAATCGAGCGTACCACATCGCCAAAATAATCTGAACCCACTTTTGCAATCAACTTAACTGGCACACCTAACCGATTCAACGCACAACCAGTGTTAGAAACTGCGCCACCTGTAGAAAAAGTAGAGGGACCCACCACCACCAATCGACCAGGCTGCATTGCCTGCATGAATTTTTTCTCTGGAATCATGCTCAAATCGGGAATCATATCCAGGGCAAGATGTCCAGCAACTACAATACTGAATCGAGGGTGCATTTTCTCTCCAAATGAATTATTGCGAATGGTATGAGTAGTATTTACCGTAATCGCCAACCAGCAGATATAGAGGTGGCTCATCTTCTTCGATGGTAGGGAAACGACCAACCGGTTCATAGAATCGATTATCCGTATGATCATCATTTACCATCGATACTTCACCTACTAAAATCCTGCTTTTTTCACCCCAAAACTTGTGATAAACCCTCGAAGGCAAAGAAACACTTTCTCCAGGTGTTAATTTTAAAATATCTCCCGGAGAAAAGGTTCTGGTAACCCCATCTACCTGGAGCGAAACCGGATTTTCTCTGTCCAAATCTTCATCTGGAGTGGCATTAAATAATTGGATCACCAGGTCGCCGCCACCCCGGTTGATAATGTCCTCCATTTTCAACCAATGAAAGTGCATGGGGGTAATTTGACCCGGTTCAACGATCATGATCTTTTCAGCATATAATTTGCCTTTGTTGGTCTTCCAATTATCAGGATGTCCGTTGCGTATCGTAAACAGAAACAATCCATGTTCATAAAAATTCCCAGAACCAAAATCTGTGATATCCCAACCCAGATTATTTTTCACGATTTCCAGGCTTTCTTTGCCTTTTTGTTTCCAATCTTCGGGCTTCCAATACGCAAAAGGCGGTAAATAGAAACCACATCCCCGAATAAAAACGTCTGCTGACCGCATAATGTGATTAATTTCAGATCGTTTCATAAAAACTCCAGTTGATTTATTTGGAATTTGATTATCGAATCTGATACAAGTCTATCATTCTGGGCTAGAACAAGCAAGAAAAGATTCACTGCAAGTTTTGTGCTAAATATTTAACAACCTAAATCATGAATAATTAATCAGAAATTAATATAATAGAGATATACAGAGAATCTAGTTTAAGGATAAAGTTAACTGGAACTTTTAATCCTTAACATACGTTAAGCAGTATGTGTTGAAATAATAAGGAGGATATATGAAACGATTATCTTATATTATGTCTTTGGTATTTATCATTCTGGGTTTGATAGCTTCTCCTGTTGCCGCAAAGCAAACCGAATCGAACCTGACTCTGATCCCTACATTCTCCATCATCAGTGTTGAAGCTGATAAAAGCGTCACCATTAAGACATATAACTTTCCAGCCAATGACACATTCGAAGTACGGATGGGGGTTATGGGGTCGAAGGGAATCGATGGGACTCTCATCTCTACAGTGAATTCTGGTGCTGGAGGCAGTTTCACTGCCACGTTTACCATACCCGATGGATTAAAAGGTCTTTACCAGATAGCCATTCGACTACAAAGTCCAACGTCTGGATACTTTGCCTATAACTGGTTCTATAACAATACTTCGGGTAGCACAGGCGGTCCATATCCCGGATTAATTCCCACCTTTAGTATAACGAGTGTTGAAGTAGATCAAACCGTAACAATCAAGACCAGCAACTTCCCAGCGAATGACACTTTTGAAGTAAGAATGGGACCAATCGGTACCCGTGGAGTAAATGGTACCCTGGTTAAAACTATAAACTCAGGCAGCGGAGGAACGTTCAGCGCGACTTTTGATATTCCAAATGAGTTAAAAGGCTCTTATCAAATAGCAATCCGTCTTCAAAGCCCCTCCTCGGGTTATTATGCATACAACTGGTTCTATAACAAAACTAGCGGCGGCACTGGGGGACCTTATGTCCCAGGTACAATCCCAACGTTCACAATTACCAGTGTGGAAGTGGATAAAACCGTGACCATCCAGACGAAAAATTTTCCCGCCAACGATACATTCAATGTGCGAATGGGAGCGATGGGTACCAAAGGAGTGAACGGCACGCTGATCAAATCCATTAATTCTGGAGCCGGTGGATCATTCAGCCTGACCTTTGATATTCCGGATGGTCTGAAGGGTTCCTATCAAATTGCAATCCGCCTTGAAAGCCCTTCATCCGGATATTATGCCTACAACTGGTTTTACAACAAAACCAGTGGGGGTACGGGTGGACCCTATACGACAATCCCGTCTGGAACCATTCCAACCTTTACCATTTCAGCAGTTGTAAAAGACTCTACGGTTACGATAAAAACCAAAAATTTCCCCGCGAACGATACCTTTAAGGTATTAATGGGTAAAATGGGCACGAAAGGAGTAGGCGGGTATGAAGTGAAGACCATAAACTCAGGCGCGGGTGGAACATTTACGGCTACATTTGATATTCCCAACGAGCTAAAAGGTGAAAAACAGATAGCTATTCGCTTGCAAAGCTCAACATCGGTATATTACGCCTACAACTGGTTTTACAATAATACCTACCCCTAGACCCATCGTTACTCCGACATAGAAAACTGCCTTATGAAGAAAACCTCCTCAAATGGATTATTTGAGGAGGTTTCACTTAATAAACAGACAATAGACTACGCCGCAAGACATCGCGCATTCCAATCGCTTTCGCTGCGCCTTCTGCTGTGCATGTCGATGGATTTTCAACCAGGTAGGCAGGAATACCTAAAGACTTTGTCAGGTATTTATCAATGCCCCTTAAGAGCGCTCCCCCACCACACAGAGCGACACCCCGGTCAATGATGTCGGATAGCAATTCAGGAGGAGTCTTTTCAAGCACTCGTTTTGCTGTGTTGACCACCTCAGACAATGGATCTTGTAGCGCCTCCACAATATCATCCGAGGTCAATGTAACAGGACGCGGTAATCCAGATACCTGATCTTGCCCTTGCACTTCTATTGATTGCTGCTGCTCAAGCGGAATTGCAGACCCTATTTTGATTTTTAACATTTCCGCAGTTGGCTGCCCTACAATTACACCGTACTTTTTTCTCACATAACCGATAATCGCTTCATCCATCTTCAGCCCGCCAGTACGGGAGGTCTCTGCAGTAACTATACTATTCATCGCCAGAACAGCCACCTGATTTGTGCCACCACCTAACGATATAATCATATTACCCGAAGGAGTGCCAATTGGCAGATCAATTCCAATTGCGGCAGCAAGCGGTTGTTGGATCAAATACACTTCTCGCACACCAGACCCTAATCCCGCTTCATGCACAGCTCTGCTTTCAACGCTGGTTACTCCATAAGGTAGCGTAAGCATCAAGCGCGGTTTAAAAAGCAGCATAGGACCGCTTACTTTGCGCACCAAAAATTTTAGCAAATTTTCAGTGATCTCATACTCAGCAATTACTCCATGACGCAAAGGACGCACGACTTCTATTGTATCGGGGACTCTGCCATACATATCTTTAGCATTCGCTCCCCATTCCACCATTTTTTGTTCAGCGACAATGATCGCAACCACCGTCGGTTCCTGTAATAGAATCCGGTTACCTTCCGCAATCACGGTATTTAGCGTACCTAGATCAACACCTAGCTCTCTTGTGAGTCCGGGCATATTGATTTTTTAATCCCTTTCGACAAGAAAATAGATTATGATTTTCGGTAGCGGTTAGCAGCCTGAAGACGCAAATTAGACCGGCGAATAGCAGCTTGAATCCTCAGGAAAGAATCTGGATCACTATCAACTTTTCCAGATTTTAATAATTCTTCCGCACGGCGGCGAGCTTCTTCTGCTCTTTTTACATCGATTTCCTCCACATTTTCCGCTGCGTCTGCCAGGATAGTGACCTGGTCCGGTTGTATTTCCGCTACTCCACCCGCCACAGTAAAATACTGTTCTTCACCTGACTTCCGTATTCGAATTATCCCAAACTGCAGGGCAGTCAAAAGGGGAGCGTGGTGGGGTAACACACCCATTTCCCCCTCTACACCCGGTAACACGACAATATCAACATCGTCCTGATAAACAAATCGATCCTGCGAAATAATTTCACACCGGATTGTCATGATAGTTCCTGTTCACGCAGCCATTTTTTCAGCATTTTCAACCGCTTCATCAATGGTTCCAACCATATAAAAAGCCTGCTCAGGTAAATCATCATACTTACCATCAAGTATTTCTCGGAATCCTCTGACGGTTTCACGAATTGGAACATAGCGACCTGGTCGCCCGGTAAATTGTTCAGCCACAAACATGGGTTGCGAGAAGAAACGCTCAATCTTTCGCGCTCTAGACACAATTAATTTATCATCCTCACTCAACTCGTCAAAACCAAGTATCGCAATGATGTCTTGCAGGTCCTTATAGCGCTGTAGCATCCTTTGCACTTCGCGGGCAGTTCGGTAGTGATCCTCTCCAACAATCAGCGGATCCAGGATACGAGAAGTTGAAGCCAATGGATCGACTGCCGGATAGATCGATTTTTCAGCAATCGATCTTTCAAGGGCGATGGTTGCATCCAAATGAGTAAATGTTGCAACTGGCGCAGGATCACTATAATCATCGGCTGGAACATACACCGCCTGCATCGAAGTAATCGAACCGGTTTTTGTTGTGGTGATTCGTTCCTGCAACTCACCCATTTCGGTTGATAAAGTCGGTTGATATCCAACAGCAGAGGGCAGGCGACCTAACAAACCAGACACTTCAGAACCGGACATAGTAAACCGAAAGATATTATCAATAAATAACAGTACATCTTTTCCTTGATCTCTAAAATATTCTGCCATTGCCAGTGCCGAAAGAGCAACCCGTAACCGGACACCTGAAGGTTCGTTCATTTGACCATAAACCATTACGGTGTCTTTCATAACTCCGGATTCAAGCATTTCACGATATAACTGCGTCCCCTCTCTAGTTCGTTCTCCTACGCCAGCAAACACGGAGTTACCCTGATGCACTGTGGCGATTGAGCGGATCAATTCCATAATGACAACCGTTTTTCCAACCCCAGCCCCCCCAAAAATGCCTGTTTTTCCCCCTTTTGTGAATGGAGCAATGAGATCAACCACCTTTAATCCAGTTTCAAATAATTCGACTCGGGTTGACTGCTCTTCAAACGATGGAGCAGGTCTATGGATCGGATATTGCATATCCGTTATAACAGGACCTTTATTATCAATCGGTTGCCCTAAAACATTAAAAATTCTGCCCAGGGTATTGGGACCAACCGGCACCATGATCGGATTATGTGTGCGTTTTGCTGGGACACCCCTTTGCAATCCATCCGTCGTATCCATAGCGATACACCGCACCTGGGTTTCATTTAAGTACATTTGGGATTCGAGAACCAAAACTGGCTCTCCTGGTTTCAGGACATGCACAGCTTCGAAAATATTGGGTAAATCGTTTTTCGGAAACTCGACATCTACAACACTTCCCCGAACCTGAATAACACGTCCTGTTGCCTGATCTGTCATAACATCCTCCACATTGGATGAAATCGGTAAAATAATAAATGATTTAAGTTTACTTTGCTGCTAAAGTAGCTGAGCCACCAACAATATCAAGTAATTCGTTCGTGATCAATGCCTGGCGCATTTTGTTGTACTGCAATTGTAAGGCGGATACCAGAGAGCTTGCATTTTCCGAAGCATTACGCATCGCAACCATTCGCGCAGCATGTTCACTTGCCTGAGCTGAGAGAATAGATTGATATATTTGCAATGCCGTAAAGCGTGGAATAATTTGATCTAATAATTCTGATCCATCTGGCTCGTAAGAAAAGACGACATTCTTGTTGGCATAGTCAACCTGGAATCCTTCCGGTTGATCTCCATCTTCAACTTGTAAGGGGAGCAACTTCCGAATTACGGGTTGCTGCCTTACCATATTGATAAACTCCGTGTAAGCAATATACACCTGGTCATGATTGCCCTGGAGGAAATCATCAACGACCATCCGCCCAATGGGTGAGACATCCAAAAAAGTAGGAGGAGATGCTAACCCGCTAAAATCTGCAATAACCCGTCTCCCGCGTCGGATCAATAAGTCTCGACCTTTTTTCCCAACCGCTATATAGTTAACCTGTTCGTGATTCGGTCGAAAACGGCGCAACGTATCTCTTAAGATGTTGACGTTTAACGCCCCAGCCAAACCTCGATCACTGGTGATCAATAATACAGCGATGTTATTGATCTCTTTTCGCTCAGTCAACAATGGATGTAAATTAGCGTGAGCGGGTTGAGCGGCTAGATGGATCAATACTCTCCAGGCTCGTTCTGCATAGGGTCGCGTTGCATTTGCTGATGCAATTGCCCGGCGTACCTTACTGGCACTTACCGTTTCGAGTGCTTTGGTAACCTGTGCTAAGTTTTTTACACTCCGGATACGGAGCCGCATTTCGCGCGTTGAAGCCATCTTGATTTATCCTTTTTATCCTAACCGACCCAGGAAGTGTTAAAAACCTCAAGCACATTTCTTAACCTGGCTTCTGTTTCATCGGTAATTCGTCTTTTTTGAGCAATATCCCTTCCAATTTCAGGATAAGATGTCTCAACAAACTTCAGAAAAGACTGCTCCCAATCCCGAACTTTTTCCACCGGAAGTTTATCCAAGTATCCATTCGTTCCGGCAAACAGCACCATCACCTGATTTTCCAATGAGACTGGCGCATATTGGGGCTGCTTAAGGATCTCCTGTAGCCGTTGACCACGATTTAATTGAGACTGAGTCGCCTTATCCAGGTCTGAACCAAATTGGGCAAAGGCTGCCAGGTCGCGATAGGCAGCCATATCCAACCTCAACCGTCCAGCAACCTGGCGCATAGCGCGGGACTGGGCAGATCCGCCAACGCGAGACACTGAGATTCCCACATTAATTCCGGGTCGGATGCCAGCATTGAACAAGTTTGATTCCAGATAGATTTGCCCATCCGTAATTGAAATCACATTTGTTGGAATATACGCTGATACATCACCCAACAAGGTTTCAATTATTGGCAATGCGGTTAATGATCCCCCCGTTCCCTCAACACGCATAATTTTATATGATTCTGGATGTTCCAGGGCTTTTAAATCCTGTTCCGCGTCATGAAGCGCATAAGGACCCGAATACACCTTTGAATTTACACCATCTTTCTTTTGTGCCAGAGAATTGGGATAATCCTTAGGGACGATTACATAATCGGGAGCCAGACGGGCTGCCCGTTCGAGCAAACGGGAATGCAAATAAAATACATCTCCTGGATACGCCTCACGCGCTGGAGGTCGCCGCATCAACAAGGATACCTGCCGGTAAGCCCAGGCATGTTTTGATAAATCATCATACACGATCAATGCGTCTCGACCGGTTTCCATGAACTCTTCACCAATCGCGCAGGCAGCGTAAGGAGCTATATATTGCATGGCAGCGGGCTCATCCGCAGACGCCAGGACAACCACCGTATGATCCATCGCCCCGTACTTTTCGAGAGTGGCAATCGTTCTGGCAACCGCGGCTTTTTTCTGCCCTATGGCGACGTAAATGCAAATTAAGTCTTTTCCCTTTTGATTGATAATCGTGTCAATTGCAATCGCCGTTTTGCCAGTTTGTCGGTCGCCAATAATCAATTCGCGTTGACCACGTCCGATGGGAATCATCGCATCAATTGCTTTAATCCCCGTTTGCACGGGTGTATCGACATCCGCTCTTTCTACGACTCCAGGAGCAATCCGCTCAATCGGTCGAAAATGGGTATAAGATACTGGACCCTTGCCATCTACCGGTTCGCCTAAAGCGTTTAATACGCGCCCAATCATCCCATCGCCTACCGGAACCGAGGAAATCCGACCAGTCGTGTAAACCATCATACCAGGGGTCACCGTCGAATAGTCGCCAAGGATAATAATACCCACTGTATTCAGTTCCAGGTTGAATGCAATTCCCATGATACCGTTTGCAAATTGCACTAATTCCTGAGAACGAACTGAGGTTAAGCCTGAAACCCGTGCTATTCCATCCCCTGCTTCAAGGACTGTTCCAACATCGCGCACCTCTAATTTCGGATGATAACCCTGAATTTTTAAATACAGATCATCCGTGATCAATCGCACCAAATCGGACATGGAACCTCCGCCTATTTCTAATTTTTATCATACTTATTAATATTACTTGAAAGAATATAAAATGTCTAGTTTTTGGGTTAAGGCATAAAACCTTATGTTGAAAAATACCTCAGCGCCTGGCGCAGCCGCTCTTCTGGATCTTTCGAGGTCTCTTTAGGGATAGATTGCACAGCAGCCTGTGCTTCGACAACACTATACCCCAGACTGGTGAGAGCATCCAGAACGGTCGCATCTACATCCAGGGTATCGGCTATTGTCATCAATTCATCTTCTTGTTTGATTTTTCCCTGCAGGTGCAAGATTATTTTTTGTCCCGTTCGTTTTCCAACCCCAGGTACCCGGGCGAATATGTTAACATCTTCGGTGAGAATTGCGCGTTTGATAACATCAATCGACAAGATAGAAAGGCATGCCAAAGCAGTTTTAGGTCCAATTCCATTTACTCCCAACAAAAGAGAGAAAAAATCCCTCTCTTTCGCCGTTTCAAACCCATACAACGATAGCATGTCCTCTCGAACCACAAGAAAGGTATGCAACTTTACCTTACTTCCGATGTCATTTCCAGCGGCAACTAACGACGGGGTATTGACATGAAATCCAACTCCTGCTGTCTCAAGGATTACATACCCTTCTCCCTTTCCAACAATTGTTCCATTTATCAGAGATATCATCTTGCTCCTCTTTTCCGGCGCTGATTAAAAATCTCATATAGCACAACAGAAGTCGCTACGGCAAGGTTTAGTGAATCAGCCCTTCCGATCATTGGAATGCGAACCACTTCATCGCAAATTTGCAAATGTTTTTCCTGCAATCCCAATCGCTCGCTGCCCATTAATAACACCATTTTTTCCGGATAATCAAATGTCTGATAATCTGTTTGAGCAGAACCTGAAGTACCGATAACGGGTATTTTCCCTTTTTCTATCAAGCTGTAAAAATCTAAAAAATCCATTTTAATGATTTTTAGCGCGAAAATAGATCCCATACTGGCTCGAACCGATTCATCATCGTAAGGATCTGTAGTTTGATTTAGCAGAATAACCCCCTCTACACCACAGGCATCAGCAGTTCTAAAAATTGTTCCAAGATTGCCTGGATCTTGAATGCTATCCAATGCAATCCACAAGGCTTTTTCACCTTCATAAATACTATTTTCAGAGGAATATTTTTGGCGAACTACTGCAGCAATTCCCTGAGGTCTTTCCTTCAGCGCGAGCGACTTAAATACATCTTGAGATACCTGTACCTTAGTGATACCTTTTTTTTCAGCTTTGTCTAAAAGTGAATTCCCAAAATCGCTTTTCAACAAATCGGGTGAATACACCAATAACTCAATCTCAACCCCCAGCTCAAAAGCTTCTCCAATTAAACGTAAACCTTCCAAATAAAATAAACCACTTACCTGTCGGTATTTTCTATCATGAAGCTTGCGAATTTCTTTGACTTTAGCGTTACTGGAACTGGTGATCATTGCAAGTTTCACAAGAACGTTTTGTGATTTAGATGACAAATAGCCACTGCAAGGGCATCCGCTGCATCATCTGGACTTGGACTACGGTCAAGCTCTAGGATGACCTGAACCATTTTTTGAATTTGCCGTTTATCAGCGCCTCCATAACCGGAGACCGCCTGCTTTATTTCCATCGGGGTGTATTCGAATATACTCAGTCCCGCTTTCGCTGCTGCCAAAAACACTACACCCCTTGCCTGACCTACTGACATTGCGGTCGAAACATTTTTTTGAAAAAAGAGTTTTTCAACAGCAAAACAATGGGGTTGAAACTTATCCACCAGCAGACTGAGTTGGTCATATAAAATCAAGAGCCGCTTTTCAAGCGGCTCCCCAACCGGTGTAAGAATAACCCCATATTGAATGTTGATCAGTTTCCCCTGGTCAGATTCCCGAACCAAGCCAAAACCCGTCGTCCCAATTCCAGGATCAATACCAAGCACCAGCATTGCCAGTCAATATTATTCCATTGCAGCCAGGGCTTCTTCTGAAATTTTCAAAGTGGTGAAGACATTGGAAACATCATCAAGTTCTTCCAGGGCTTCAATCGTCTTCATGACCGAGAGGGTTTGCTCAACACCCAATTCGACTTCCTGGTTAGGAATCATCCGAATAGAAGCTTCTTCGACCGGAATCTTCGCCGCACGCAGTTGGTCACTAAGGGTCTTAAAATGTTCAACATCCGCGAAAATCTCAATATTTTCGCCATCAGAAGTTACATCATCTGCCCCGCCTTCCACTGCTACTTCAAACACTTTATCAAAGTCCTGTCCCGATGCGGGAACCGAAAAATAGGCAGTGCGTTTAAATTGCCAACTCACAGAACCGGCTTCACCCATGTTGCCGCCGCTGCGAGTCAAAATATGGCGGATTTCAGCCACAGTTCGGTTTCGGTTTTCTGTTACACAATCGATGATGATTGCGATACCATGAGGACCATATCCTTCATAGTAAATTTCCTCAAAATTGGCACCATCTTTTGCCTCTCCCGTCCCTCGTTTAATCGCTCGTTCAATATTTTCCTTGGGCATGTTTTGGGTACGAGCTCGATCAATCGCTAACCTTAATCGAAAATTTGTGTCGGGATCACCACCACCCTCTCTAGCTGCTAAAACAATCTCTCTCGTCAACCGGGTAAAAACCTGCCCTCGTTTTGCATCGGCTGCCCCTTTTTTACGCTTAATGGTCGCCCACTTGGAATGACCTGACATACCCGCTTCTCCTGGTTCGAATGTACATTAACGAAATATCAACTGTTTCCATTATACCATTGTCTTATGAGCAGCCTTAGTCTGCAAAAAAGAAATGGCTATGTTATTTTTCTACTCCTGCTTTATTGGTTAAAGTACCAATGCCTTCAATTGATATGGAAATGACATCCCCAGCAGCCAAAGGCGCAGTACCCGCAGGCGTGCCAGTTAAGATCAAATCTCCTGGTTCGAGCGTCATACAGGCAGAAATAAAAGCAATCAACTGGGGCACAGTAAAAATCATTTCACGAGTCGAGGTCATTTGCCTCATTTCGTCGTTGACCCGACAATTGATTTGTAAATCAGTTTCGTCCAATTCCGTCTCAATCCAAGGTCCGACTGGACAAAATGTATCAAAACCCTTCCCGCGTGTCCATTGCCCGTCTTTACGCTGGATGTCGCGGGCGGTCACGTCATTGGCAATCGTATATCCTAATATATATTTGCGTGCCTCCTCCAATTGGATCTGTTTCCCCTTTTTCCCAATCACTACTGCTAATTCAGCCTCATGCTCAACCCGTTTGGATTGAGGAGGAAGAATGATCGTCTCCCCCGGTCCAATAACAGATGAAGACGGTTTCAAAAATATCAATGGTATTTCGGGGACATCAACTTTTTGTTCCCTGGCATGTTCCACATAATTCCTGCCAACGCCAATGATTTTCCCTGGCGTTACTGGAGAGAGGATTCGAATTGAATCCAGAGGAGTTTCTGCCTCTAATCTGCGATATTCTCCAAAAGGATTGCCATCGATCGGTCCCACCCGATCTCCCATGATCCAACCATAACGGGGGTCTTGACCTGATAAACTATATCGTATCAGCCGCATAAAGTCTCCCTTGAATAATTTTGGGTCTTTTATAGCACAAATTGAATGAGTACGGTATAATTTTGTTATCGGGCGGATAGCTCAGTCGGTTAGAGCACATCCCTTACAAGGATGGGGTCGCAGGTTCGAGTCCTGTTCCGCCCACTATTAGATCCCCATATATGGGGGTCTTTTCGTTTGTCAACCCGTATATAGGGTTCCATTTACTGCACCGCGACATTTGCCGTGTCTCTTGGTGCAGTTTGGGTGCAGTTGACCACTGAGATTTCCATCGGAATGGGGGCAATAACTTTGTCCATTGTTTCCGCAACTTCACCAATGGCGGTTGGTAGTAGATGTCCATAAATATTCAAGGTTATGGACGATTTGGAGTGCCCCAAGACTCTGGATACCGTCACTGGAGAGAAATACTTTAACATGATAGAGGCTGCGGTATGCCGCAAATCATGGAAGCGGATGGAAGGTAGCCCAGCTTTGTCCAACAATTTCTTAAAATCGCGATCCAAATTGCGCCACAGGATTGGCCCACCGCTGCGATTGGCAAAAATTAACCCATTTTCCTGCCATGCATCACCCGATTTTTCCCTGCCCCCTGCTGCGCTTCTATATTGTTCTTTAATGCTTCCATTAGCCTAGAACCTAATCCGATTGTGCGCCTACCCGTTTTGGTTTTCGGTTGGGAGAACTGGATTCCCTTCCCCCGCGCTCTTAGCAGTTGGCGTTGAACTTTGATGGTGCGAAAATCCCAGTCGATATCCGACCATTTCAAGCCTAAGAGTTCCATCTGGCGCATTCCGGTTTCCACCGCAAGGTGTAGCAGGGTTGATATGCGATGCCCATACGTTGCCGCCAATAAGTGATTTACCTGAATTTCATCCAAAATGTTCATCTCCCTTTCAGGTACTTTCGGCAATATCACCCCATTGGCAGGAATACGCCCAATGGTGCCGATTTTCATGGCATAATTTTACGCACTGCGTAAAATTGTGTGGGTTTTTAATAGAGTGTACTCGCCAAGTCCCCTGCGAAATAAACCGTCTTATAGGTGCTGGATATGGGCTGGCGTCAACTCAGAAATTTTAATTCCACCAATATGCGGAAGGATATTCGTTCGGGTTAGGCGCTCATATTGCTCCCAGGTAGAACTGCGCAGCGACGTTTTTTTGCTGGCAAGCCAGGCAATGAAAAACTCACTGGTAGCCTGCTTGGAGTCCTCGTTTGAATAGCGCTTGCTGATCTGACCATGATTCTCCCTAAGCCATACCAAGCATTCCTTCTGGGTTTTACCTTCATGACTCAGGCGTTTGCCATTGACTGAAATTTGCGCCCTCCATTTACCATTCTTTCTTTTTAAAACCGATCCTTCGTTATGACCCCGAATTTTTCTTGCCATTTCCTTCATTCCTTTGGTTGAAAAAAATAAAGGAAAGAGAATCCTAAATACCATGTCGATTTAGTTATTAAAGTGCGGTTTGACAATACGATTATACCGGCTTCGTCAAGGGATGCACCATTGTTTTGGGGGGGTAAAAGGATTGTCATTAACATAACTGGATCTACGATCACCACAAAATCATCTTCTGTGGTTTTGGAGATAAGCCTGTAAGTCAACAACGGAGACCCGCACAGAGCGGTTGATATGCACAATGGGAATTTCCCCAGTTTGCATCAATCGATAGGCCAGTGCGAGAGAAATGGTCAAGGCTTTGGCTACCTCGCTGGCTTTTTAATAGAGGAATCCCTAGATCGAACGAAATATCAGTAGTTTTGCACTTTTAACAATTGGAGAGTGAGAAGGCCGGGGAAAGCGCTTGCTTGATGATCGCTGGCTTAACACCTTGCTTTGCCAAGTGGCAGATCCAGTCCAGTTGTCGGTCTTCATGCCGCGTAATGACCCAGGCACGGGCCTCTCCTAGTGAAATATGATGATTCTCCAATCGCTGGAGGCGATGGCGGAGACTGTCCAGGTATTTGTACAGGCACAACCCCAGCGCCCAAAAGCGACGAATGCCTTCGGCAGAATGCAGTTGGTACTGATCACTACCCATCAGTTCTTTAAAATCCGCAAATAACGTTTCCACCGTCCAGCGTTTGGCGGCTGCATCCACGACTTGCTCCAATGTGCCCTTCAGGCGGGTGGTGGCGAAGAAACGGGTGGAAGAATTGGGATCGTTCTGCTTCTCCCGGATGATCAAAACCTGACAGACACCCAGTTTCTTGACCCGTGTTCGCAGCAGGTGAGCGTAGATGGTTTGCCCACCGTTATGGTTGGGCCAGATCACCGCCTGAAAATCCTCGCCGGTCAGGCTGTCGGCATATTCGCTGACGGTTGGCCAGGTGACGATGCCTTGGCTGTCCTCCAGACGAATGGGGCGATTGCATTTTAGTCCGCCAGTCAGATCCCAATGGCGCTTTCGCACCGCCTTCCACAGCCACTTGTTGAGATACCAACTATCGACCAACACGTGCGTATGAGTATCGGGGAGTGGTTCGAACGCTTCCACCGTCTGCACCGCCAGATCAACCTTGCTGAAAAACGCCTCATGGTTCTGCTGACAGACCGATTTCTGGCAGTACATCACCGGCGTCAGCGGATACTGGTGTTCTTCGACCACATAGACCGCCTGAAACAAGCTGTGTCCGTTCACCGTTTTGCGCTCCGTGCTGGAATAGTGCCGCCCTAAGCCGCTCTCGGCTTTCTGGTAGTAGCGTTTGGCGTGGGTAGAATCATCCATAATCAAATACCCTGTCACAACGGTTGGTTGGGGTCGACCTCTGCGCCTGGCACGCTTATCTTTTTGATCGCTGTGGGCTTGCAGCACCAAGGGTTGCACTTGCGCTTGAAACTGACGGTAGCGCACCTGCTCCAATGCGGCAACCGACCAGGCTGGACTGATCAGGAAACGACTGAGGCCACTCATCGTCACCACGACCGCCACCTGTCGCAGCATACCCGACAGCGTTTTGCTCCCATCACAGTGCAGCAACCCCATCAGTATGGTTTCGAAATACTTCCACTGGGGCGCACTGAATATGGAACGAAATGCTTCCAGGTAGTTGCGTAGTGTGGCATCTTGGTTGATAATGAGTTGGGCCATTGGGTTCCTCCTTGGGAAAAGTTGCCGTACAACAATCCTACTCGGAACCCTTTGGCTCGTTCTTATTCTTTTGTTAAAACTGCAAAACTACTGCATTACAAAGTATTGCATTATTTTATTGATAAATCCTCCATTCAGACCAATTCAAATTATCCGCCGCCCTTTCCCTTAATTTGGAATATCCCACATCGATTCTCATGTTCCAAATCGGACTTTTGTATATAATTTCTAGTATCAGTTATTCCTTTATATCCATATAGGATCGGTGATCGACCAAAACAGACCAGTTCCAGAAATCGGGCAAATTGTAACGGTTCGCCAGCGCCATTTTGTTGTTTCGGACATCAAGCAAAGCGCATTACCCGAAAATGTGATTTCGAAAGCAGGGGGAATTCAGCAAAACCTGGTTTCCCTGAGTTCGATCGAGGATGATGCCCTGGGCGAATCACTACAGGTTGTCTGGAGGATTGAGCCGGATGCGCGTATTATCGAAAAATCCGGATTGCCCCAGCCAACGGGCTTTGATTCCCCACGACGTTTCGATGCGTTTCTTATTGCAGTCCGTTGGGGTGCCATCTCGTCTGCGGATATTAAATTGCTGCAAGCGCCATTTCGCAGTGGAATCACAATTGAAGATTACCAACTTGACCCTCTGGTGCGGGCAATTCAAATGCCGCGCGCCAATTTGCTGATTGCAGACGACGTGGGCATGGGAAAAACAATCGAAGCTGGACTAATTTTGCAAGAGCTGCTTTTACGAAATCACGTTCGAACGATCCTGATTGTTTGCCCTTCCTCCCTGCAAATTCAATGGCGCGCTCAAGTGCGCGATAAATTCGGGCTGGAGTTCCGCATAGTCGACACCGAATTAATGCGTTTGCTTCGCCGCACCCGCGGACTTCACACCAACCCCTGGAGTCATTTTCCGCGTCTGATCACTTCGATCGATTTTCTCAAGCGTGATCGCCCCCTGCGCCTGTTCAAAGAACTGCTGCCCGCCGATGACGAGCCAAAATATCCACGCAGATTTGATATCCTGTTGGTGGATGAAGCCCACAATGTTGCTCCCGTGGGACGCGGAAAATATGCGACCGATTCAATGCGCACAGACGCCCTCCGTACCATTACGCCTCATTTTGAACACAAACTTTTTCTAACCGCGACTCCGCACAATGGCTACCGAGAGTCGTTCACGGCATTATTGGAATTATTGGACAACCAGCGCTTCGCCCGAGGAATCGAACCCGACCGCCAGCAGCTTCAACTGGTCATGGTTCGCCGTATGAAAAGCGAGCTTCCCCCACAATCTGACGGAACTCCGCGATTCCCGAAACGGTACATCCAGGCGATCGAAGTGGACTACTCGAAGAAAGAAAAACAAGCCCACAACTGGCTTCAAGAATACACGGAACTTCGCCAGGCGAATCCGATCGACGCGGTCGAACGATATGCGACCGAGTATATGTTAAAAACGCTCAAAAAACGCATGTTCTCATCACCAATGGCGTTTTTATTAACCCTGGAAAGACACTTACAGACTCTCGAAAAAACCAAAAATATTCTCCGAGAGCAAAGGCCGGCATATGGCATCCTGCGCCAGCAGTTAGAATCTGCGGAGGATGATGACATCGAGGATATTTCCGATGAATCTGGCGAGGATGTGGTTCTGACCGCTTCACGGATGTTTCGCCCATTGACAGCCAGGGAAAAGGAATTACTGGATGATTTACATGCCTGGGCGAAGAGATATTCATCACTACCAGATAGTAAAACTCGCGAATTGCTGAGCTGGTTAAAAGCCAGGATCAAACCCAACGGAATCTGGTCTAACGATCGAGTCGTGATTTTCACGGAATACCGGGCAACTTAGAATTTTACTTGCGACTGATGCCGCCTCGGAAGGCATTGACCTGCAGAATCACTGCCACCAGATCATCCACATGGAAATTCCCTGGAACCCCAACCGACTGGAACAGCGCAACGGACGCCTCGACCGTCATGGATAGACCAATTGGCAATCTGGAGGACATCATCAAGCGGCTGGAATCGCCTCGTCCCAAACCTGGAATTGTTCCAGTTTTCGTTTCTTTGAATTAAGGTGTCAGGCAAACAACCATGTCCATCGCACGACATCACAACGAATGGCTCTCTTTGTTGGAAATCAACGGCTCATTCCTGAGCATGCCGGTCTTGCTGCGCGCCTTTCCCCAAGGCTTGGGCGCGCTCGACCGCGACATGCTGGTGGAACTGCGTCTGGAATACGAGGAATGGCTGGACAACCAGAACGGCTTGCGTCCCTCACCCGCTATCCATTCAACCTGGGTTCGGTATGTATTAACCCATACCCTTGGGTTTGAAAAAAGCAATATCCGTGAAGGTCAGGCGATTCCAACCGTAATGAGCACGTACGTCGCTGAGCACGAGAGACGCTGCGCCCCGATCTGATAATCTCCAATTCTCATTCCGCGTCGGATGGATCACCCCTGGCGAGAGTCTTTATCCAGGTTTACCCCCGAAACAGGGACTCGAAAAAACGCTGAATGTCTCGCGCTGGAAATCTACCCCCGTTTCACGGCTTGTGGAACTGCTGCGGGCAACGGCGATTCCACTGGGTTTGTTGACCAACGGTGAGGAATGGATGCTGGTTTATGCCCCGCGCGGTGAAACCACTTCGTATATTATCTGGAACGCCGGGCTTTGGTTGGAAGAACCGTTGACACGGCCCGCTTTTTGTTCCCTGCTCAATGCCCGTCGGTTATTTGCCTCTGCAGATGAAGATTCCCTGGAAGGTCTTTCAGGTAAAAAAACGTATCTGTAACCGTAGTGCATCTTTCGTGTCAGGGTAACACTGACGCAGGTCATTGGTTCGAATTGATCATTTTTCGCCCCATAAATACCTTCTTCAACAGAGAAAAGCTGATAGATTGTGGAATTCAATGATATAATCGAAAACACTGCATTGTTAACTGTTAACAACAAGAGTATAATTTTTTCTGAAACAATTTCCTATTAACCGTTTTTTTTTTTGATTATGACAAAATAAAATCAAAGGAGACTGAAATGAACATGGATGATCGTGATCAATTCTCAACAAAAGACTGCTTAAGATGCTACAAAAGATGATTGAAATCCGTGAGATAGAAAAAGCAGTTATAGAGATCTAAGCAAGTGGGTTAATGTCTGGTTTAGCGCATTTTTATATCAGCATTTATAGTGCTGCGGTTAGCGTTAGCACTGCTCTGTTACTAACCGATTGCATATCCAGCGCCAATCCCGGTTGTGGACACTTCCTTGACAAAAGGGGGATAAGAAGCTCATCATGACAGAATTGCATGGAAAAGCTAACAGTTGTTGCGGGGAGAAATAAGGGCATATGGGTACTGCCGATCTTGACCTGGGAATATTGAGCACCAATGACATTGCTGGAAGTAGATTTGAACTGGAGGTTGCTTCAGCTCAGACAAGCAATATGCTTGGCAAAAACGGTATCTCTGCCTGCCTCTTTGGGTAAGGCACAAGCAATCGGGGCTTATTCCAAGACACAGCCAACCTGACATTAATCTGGTGCCCGCCAGACATTTTGGATCTGTCGCAAACAAGTAGTGTCTAAGGCGATCAATCTTCAATTGGACTATATGTCGAGGAGAGCGTGGAGGATGGTGTGATGCTTTTGTGAAAGGGTGTGCAAATACAATGAATCTACAAGGAAATGGTAATCAATAGAACCAATGGAGTCAAAATACTTACTGTTTTCGCATTGGAACTTATCTGCAGATCGCCGCGTCATGGATAGGCAAAGGAATCTGATTTTCTGGCACGGATCCGGAAGTTTATTGAGCAGCCGTAATCACATCTTTAAAGCAAGGAGGGAGTACAACAAAAATGAGCATTGTTGAGAGAGTTTTCGGGACAACCGAACATGGTAAACCCATACGAATATTCTCTATCAAGAATCAAAACAACCTTGTGGTTGAGATCACAGAGTATGGGGGGAGAATTGTATCGATCCTTGCGCCTGACCGTTGGAATCATTTGGATGATATAGTCCTGGGATTCCCAACGGCGCAGCAATACCTCGCGCAAAACCCCTACCTTGGAGCAATTATGGGGCGCTGCTCCAATCGGATCGCCAACGCAGAAATCAAGATGAATGGAAAGACCTTTTATTTATCGAAAAATCACAACCAGCGCCACCACATCCATGGGGGATACCGTGGATTCGACAAGGTAATCTGGCAAGCAGCAATCCCCCTGGATAACGAAAGTTCGCAGTTGCGCCTTCACTATTTCAGCCTTGATGGCGAAGAAGGTTACCCGGGTAACCTGGAGGTCGAAGTTACGTACGCGTTAAGAGCGGATAATTCCCTGCAAATTGACTATCTTGCCACCACCGATCAAGATACCCTGGTGAACCTGACCAACCACACCTACTTCAATTTGCTCGGAGAGGGCAAGGGGGATGTGTTAAACCACCGCTTAAAACTGGATTCAGGTGAAATTGTCGAAGTGGACTCAGATATGATCCCGACCGGCAAGCTTTTACCCGTCGCGGGCACGAGGTTCGACTTTCAGCAGTTCGAGGCGGTTGGGGCGCGAAGCTATATCGACAAAGACGGTAGTGAAAAAATGGGATATGACCAAAATTGGGTGCTAAACGGTACGCCTGGTTTACTAGAGCAAAAAGCGTCTCTAATCGAGCCTATTACTGGGCGCCGGATTGATGTATCGACGACTTTGCCCGGCATGCAAGTATACACAGCAAATTCGATCAACAAATGGGAGGGGTTCATCGGAAAAGGAGGAAACCGCTACTATCCATACAGTGGCATTTGTCTGGAGACTCAATACTTTCCAGACGCGATTCATCACAACCACTTTCCTTCTCCAATCCTGCGCAAAGGAGACACGTATCATCATACGACGATTTATCATTTTTCGGCACATTAGTTGTTCAATCAAATCCCTAATTTATCAAGGAGAAAAATGCTATGTCCAAATTATCAGGAAAACGATCATTGATTACGGGATCAGGTACCGGTATTGGACGAGAAGTGGCGCTTGAATTTGCCCGAGAAGGCGCAATTGTCGTCTTTCATTATTCAACCAGTGGTGATGGCGCTCATAGCGCTGCTGACGAATGCAAAAAAATCGGCGCACAAGCATTTGTGTTCCAGGCAGACCTGGGAAAGGTGGAAGATTGTTTCAGCTTGGTGGATCAATCGATTGAAGCATTAGGCGGGCTGGATATACTCGTCAATAATGCTGGCATCACCCACAAGTGCGATTTTCTCGAAGCAACGCCTGATGACTTTGACCGAATCTACGCCGTCAACATGCGCGCCCAATACTTTTGCGCACAACGGGCAGCGCGGCAGATGTTGAATCAGGGTTCTGGGGTCTTGCTCAATATGACATCGGTACATGCATTCACAGCTATGCCGATGCACTCGATTTATGCCGGGACAAAAGGCGCCATTTGCGCCTGGACAAGAGAATTAGCAATTGAACTCGCTCCCAAAATCCGTGTCAATGCCATCGCTCCGGGTTGGATTGAGGTGCCCCGCCATCACGAAACGCCTGGATACGATCCCAATCATGCGAGAACCCAGGTTCCGATGGGCAGGGTCGGCACTCCCCTTGAGGTAGCCCGCGCCTGTGTGTATATGGCTTCGGATGACGCAGCTTACATGACCGGACACGTCCTATTACTGGATGGAGGCACCACCGCCTGGATGTCATTAGCCGCCGCAAGATCAAGCACATCCCATCGGTAAGATGACCGCTTCGCCGTAGTCTCCAATCCAGTACCGCACCTGGGGATATTTTAAATCCATGTAATCAGCAAATGCATGGGGGTCTTGTGCATTGTTTGCAAACATATCATAGTGCCCTGGCACAACCAGCCGCGGCTGAAGTTCTCCCGCCAGATCAACGGCTTCCTGATAGGTCATATTGCCCCAACATCGGCGCTTGAAGCGCGCGGCATCCCGCCCATTAATAGGCAGAAACAGGATGTCATATATCCAGCGTGACAATTTCGCCTGTAATCCATCATAGCGCAAAGTATCGCCAGCATGCAGAATTGTTCTTCCCCCCACCTCGATAACATACATCAGGTACGGGTACCCCAGTTCTGGATCTTTATGGAAAAATTCATGTTGAGCTGCGATAGCACTGATGCGCAAGCCTGGCTCCTCTAGAACTATCCCTTCATCCAACCCAACTACCCGTTCAGGGGGAACCCCCAAGGATAAAAGTTTCGCCCGGGCAACCCGAGAACAGACAAAGCGAGCCTTTGGTGAAGCCTTTGTGATCCCATGAATTGCCACGGGATCCATATGGTCACTGTGATCGTGGGAGCATAGAACCCAATCAGCATGAGTAACCTCTTCTGGCGCCACAAGGGGTGGAATTTGCCGATTAGATTGCGGCGCAAGATATGGATCCAGGTAGAATACCAAACCGCCTGCCTTAACAACATAGCCCATCTGTCCAAGCCACCAAAATGCCAGCCCGCCTGGTGCTAAGGCTGTCCGATTGATATCCTCTATTAATTCATTATGCATCTTCATAGGGAGATTGTCCTGTGATGATTGGCATGACCGGAGAATACATACTCTCCAATACCAGGTCATTGGGCATTTTACCAGCCAAAACCAGTTGAAAATTGTCGTACCACGCCCTGGCTTTCTTCTGCAAAGAATCTTTGGTGCCGCTGGCTACGTGCGGGCTAAAAACAACATTATCCAGTTGCAGCAAAGGGCAAGTACGCGAAACAGGTTCTTGCGCCAACACATCCAATCCAGCGCCGGCAATCCAACCCTCTTTGAGGGCAGTATATAAAGCGGCTTCATCCACCAATTCACCCCGCGCTACATTGACCAAGATTGCCGAATGCTTCATCATGCGCAGGCGGTCTAACCCCAGTAAGCCATGCGTATCAGGTGTAATGGGCACTGTCAAAGTCACAACATCTGCTGATTTTAACAGGTCATCGAGAGGTTTGTAACTGGCATGGTAGTCAGCCTCAACTTCTGGGCAGGCAGGTTCAATATCCGTATAAATGATTCGCGTATCAAATGCCAAAACACGCCGGGCGACCGCCCGCCCAATACGCCCGAAGCCCACAATGCCGATTGTCTTGCCTTCCAAATTGTGCATGCGCGGTCTAAGTTCCCACATCGGCCATTCGCCGCGTTTGACAGCGTTATGCACAACCGGCAAAATCCGCAAGGTAGCCAGCGTGAGTAATACTGCGTGCTCCGCCACCTCAATTGTGTTGCCGCTTGGAGCGGTCGCCACGGGAATTCCGGCATCTCTGCAAGCTTGCAGGTCAATTTTACCGTGATAGCCGGTGCCGTGGTATTGGATCAACCGCACCTTTTTCATGTGTTGAATCAGGGAGGCGTCGGCATATAGGACAACCACAAAGTCAGCATCCTCAACCAGCTTTTCTTTTTCTTCCCGTCGGTTGCTTAAAAGTGGTGTAAATTCAAACTCGGAGGGCATTTCCTGCGTTAACAGCTGATGCAGCCAGGCATAATTAGGCCCAAGATAAGCTATTTTGTATGTCATATTGATGCCTTTTTTCATGATGGGGCTACTTGACAGTCCCAATCGAAATGTGATATACTATTGTTGTCTATTTGCTAACTGCTAACAATCTACAATGATTGTAGCACGAACCAGGGCACTTTGTCAAGAAATGATTACAGGAAAAAGGTTTACTGTAGAATCAATATACGACTAATAAGAGGTAGCCTCCTATGGATCAACAAGTAACTTTTAGTGCAGCCAAGCGAACTCAATTATGGGAGACAGTGCTTGAATCGCTCCGAACGGCAATCGTCAACGGTGTGCTTGCCCCTGGCACTCAGATCATCGAAACAGAGATAGCGGAGAAGATGAGTGTGAGCCGATGGCCGGTGCGCCAAGCGATTACCCGTCTCGAACAGGAGCACCTAGTTGTCACGTATCCCAACCGGGGAGCGTTTGTAGTCGGTCTTACGCGTGAGGATATCCGTGAAATCTACGCGTTACGGCGGCTTCTCGAGCTTTACGCATTGCAGCAAGCTATGCCGCGCATGACTCCTGAACACCTGAAGGAGATGTCGGGTCTAATTGAAGAGATGGAGCGCAGCATGCGCATTGGCAATGTCCAACAGTTCATCACATCAGACCTGGCTTTTCACCAGAAGGTAATGGATGTGTCTGGGTCGAAACGCCTGACCGAAATGTGGGAAATGCTGGCTGGACCGCTTCGTCCACTGCTCATCATGGGTGCTACGCTGATTCCGAACGTATCCGAAAATTTGGGTCCGCGCCATCAGATTCTGGTAGAGGCTTACGGGTCAGGCGATATACAAAAAGCGGTCAAGGCGCTTGAGGCGCATTTAAATGATGCCGAGCAGCGGTCGTTACGGTTCATGGATTCACCCGTCAATCCAGGTAACCATATCGAAAACTCAGAATAAGAATATTTTTTGTAAGGAAACAATCCTTTTGAATAAACACCCCTATCTTGATATTAACCCTCCTGAGAAGAACTACGATAGCTGGCCCGCCTTCATTCTGCCTTGGGATGACATGACCACTGGTCTGACAGATATGTCGCGGTTTCTGGAAAAACCAGCCGGGGCGACTGGGTTTATAAAGGTTGTAAATGGACACCTGGCAACAGGGGATGGGAAACGCTGGCGCGTGTGGGGACACATGTTTTCGGGAAATGCGCCTTTGCCGTCGATGGACGAGGCTCCAAAAATCGCCCGTCGTTTTGCCAAGTTTGGGCTTAACTGTGTTCGTCTCCACCACATCGACCACCGCTGGCCTGACGGCATCATCATCCGCCATACCACTGGCAAGCGCATCCCCGGTATCACAATCAATAATGTGGCTTATCGCGACGATGAGCCAACCCGGTCGCTAGATCCAGAAGCAATGGCGCGCCTCGATTGGTTCATCTACCATTGCAAGCTCAATGGCATCTATATCGACCTTAATCTCAACGTATCGCGAGCATTCACTACTGCAGATGGTGTTAAGGAGGCAGAACTGATCGGACTGGGCAAGGGGTTGACCTACCTGGATGACCAACTCATTGCACTGCAAAAAGAATATGCCCGCCAGGTATTGGAGCATGTCAATCCTTTTACCGGCAATCGATATGCCGAGGAACCAGCCATTGCCTTCGTGGAGCTGGTCAATGAAAACAGTATTCTCGAAAATTGGCAGCGCGGGCTTTTGGTGCCGGTGGAAGGTGAGGAGCGCGACAGCGGAGCCTGGGCACACATACCACCTTCGTATGCCCGCGATCTGGATACCAAGTGGAACCGCTGGCTAGAAAAACGCTATCCTCACCGGGTTGCCCTCCTGGCAGCATGGCAAGGCGAATTAGGTGATTATGAAGATGCCTCTCACGGCACCGTCCGACGACTTAAACCAGAAGAGTTCGAATCGACCTCAACACCGCGCTTCTGTGATGAAGCTCGGTTTCTGCTTGAAATGGAGCAGGATTTCTTCATCGATATGCAATCCTTCTTGCGCGGGCAGGTAGGAACGCGGCAGCTTATTATAGGGACTTCAGATCACAGTCGAAACTGGAGCGCAATACCGCAACTTGAATCAAACTCAATCCTCGATGTAATGGATGGGCATGATTACTGGATCTACCCCCGCCAGGTCAAACGCGCTTCCAAAATTATGCACTGGGATCCAACGCCAATGGTGGACTGTCCGGATTCATCTATTCCCACCAAACTCTCGCGAACATTAGTTAAAGGTAAACCTTACGTCGTGTCGGAAGTTAATGAAGCCTTTCCACGTGATTCTGCTTGCGAAATGATACCCATTGTCACTGCCTATGGCTTATTACAAGATTGGGATGGGATCATGTGGTGTAAGTATCGCGGTCATTATCATGCCGGTTCCTTAATGGGTCCCGGTCCAACTTGGTCTTGGGATACCCAGGCAGTTGGGGCGTATCTGTCGATGTATGCTGACCCGATGAAAATGAGTCAATTAGCAATTGGAGCTCTCATGTGGCATCGTGGCGATGTGCAGGCGGCACGCGGAGAGATCGAGCGTGCCATGCCACATAATTGGGCACTAGAAAGCCTCCGGGTGAAATTCCCTGATCAAAATCATCCCTATTGGATTCCTTATCTGCCTGGCAGGCTGAGCTTGGTGCACCGCACCGTCATCGCCGATTTTCACGCCGATAGGCTACTTCCAGAAGAAGGGAGCGTGGTGCTACCGCAGGGCAAGATTGTGAGCGACACTGGCGAATTGATCTGGGAAAATACACCCGATGATGGTCGCGTTTTAATAGACACTCCTTGCCACCAGGGTATGGTGATGAGAGCAGGAACACGCGAAACAACCAACCTGATTATCCACCTCCAGACGCGGTTTTCCGCGATCCAGGTCGCCAGTCTTGATGAGCAGCCTCTTTCGCGAACCAGCCAAATGCTTCTGGTAGCAGTCTCGCGGGTGGCAAACACCGGACAAAAATGGGAAGATAATACTCGCACAAGGTTTGGTTCTGCGTGGGGAGGTCCACCAACGCGTATTGAACCCGTACAGGCTACTCTGATACTAAAAAACCTTGAAGGAGCTAGCCGCGCTCTTCTTCAGCCTCTTGATGGACGCGGACAACCATTTGAAATACCTCTCCAGGCTCACAGATCGGAAGAAGGTTTTGTCTTCCATCTGTCAGCAGAACCAGGCACGACCTGGTACAACATCACTATCGAACGATAAAACTTTTAATGAGAATGGTGTCCGATGACTGTTTTTTCGTTACGAAATAAAAGTGGCAATGGTATTGAAACTATCCTTCGAAGAGGTCCAACCAGACTGGAGCGCCGTGAATGGCTTGAGGGGTACTTGTTTATTGCACCCTGGTGGTTGGGATTTATCATATTTACCGCTGGCCCCTTTCTGGCTGCCATTTATCTCAGTATGACTAAGTACGACCTGGTCACATCGCCGCGTTTTATCGGCGCAGCCAATTATATGCAGATGTTGCAGGATCCCTTGATTTTCCACAGTCTGCAAATCACAGCGGTGTATGCTGTGGCGGGAGTAATCTTACGATTTATCGTTGGTCTTTTTTTGGCGATTCTGGTCAATCAAAAAGTGCCGATCGTCAACTTTTTCCGCACGGCGTATGAATTGCCAACCGTCATCACCGGGGTGGCGGTCGCGCTGATGTGGCAGCGCGTGTTTCATGCAGAGTTTGGCATGGTTAACAATTTTCTCAAGTTGCTTGGCATCCAGGGGCCAGCCTGGTTTGGTCATCCCGATTGGGTCGTACCGACATTTATTCTTCTCAACTTCTGGGAAGCCGGGCGTACGATGGTGATTTACCTGGCGGGCTTACAAACCATTCCTAATGAGCTCTACGAGGCGGCGACAGTGGATGGAGCTGGCAATTTCAGGAAATTTCAGCATATTACCTTGCCGCTGTTAACCCCGGTTATCTTTTTCCAAATTGTGCTGGGCATTATCAGCTCGTTTCAAGTGTTTGCCCTGGCGTATATCATCACCCAGGGAGGTCCCGCTAACTCCAGCTTGTTCTATGTCCTTTATATCTACCGGCAGGGTTTTCAATACCTGGATATGGGTTACGCCTCAGCCATGGCTGAAGTATTGTTCTTGATCATTTTGGGGATCACATTGGTGCTGTGGTTAACATCAGGGCGCTGGGTCTTTTATATGGGCGAAATCCGCAAGTAGAACCTTCCGGGAGAGACGAACATGGCAACCTTACCCATCAGAATTTCGCCCCACAAGTTATTTGGATACTACATCCCACTGTACTTGGTACTCCTGTTCTTCGCAGCTTTGCTGCTCTTTCCGTTTATATGGTTGATGTCTCGCTCAATCATGCCATACAAGGATATTTTTGCCGTCCCCACGATCTGGTTTCCAAAAACCATCACCTTTGTGCACTTTCAAAACATGTTTTCTCTACCCCAATGGCCTTTTGGTCGTTACTTTATGAACACGCTCTTGGTAACATTGGGAGTGATTGCAGGTCGGGTGTTTTCAGCTTCTCTTGTGGCATTCGGCTTTTCACGCATTCGCTTTCCTGGGCGAGACGCATTGTTCCTGCTGGTGCTGAGCACCATGATGATCCCTTTCCAGGTCGTCATGATCCCAACCTATATTCTTTTCAATAAACTGGGTTGGTTGAACACCCTCTTGCCTCTTATTGTGCCTTCCTTTTTCGGCGGGGGAGCGTTCTATATTTTCTTGTTTCGCCAGTTCATCATGACAATTCCAGCCGAACTGGATGACGCGGCGCGTATTGACGGCTGTAGCCGCCTGGGAATCTACTGGAATGTGATTTTCCCCTTGATGGGTCCCGCGACCGTGACAGTGGTGGTATTTTCCTTTCTGGAAACCTGGAATGACTTTTTGCACCCGCTCATTTTCCTTACGCGAGCTGGCACGCAGACCCTGGCGCTGGCGCTGCAGCAGTTCGTCCAGGTGCAATTTATGCAGGCAGAAATGGTATTTGTGGTCGCAACAGTAGCCATGATACCACCGCTAATTATTTTTTTCGCTGGTCAGCGCTATTTTGTCGAGGGAATGATCATGTCGGGACTCAAGGGATAATGCCTGGAAATAACCTACAGATACTTGTTCTGTGGGATAGATAGAACCAATTAAGGAGAAATAGAATGGGAACAAAAAAATTGACAAGACGTGAATTACTTAAAGGCGTGACACTGGCTGTTGGCGCATCCGTTTTGGCAGCCTGTACTCCTCCCCCCACCGTGTCACCAGACGCCAAAGCCACAGCGCCCACCGGGCAGCCCCCAGCTACGAGTAAAAAGGTTACTCTGCGCGTCGGCACCTGGTGGGATATCTGGAAGCCCCCCATTCAATGGTTCATGGATAGCAACCCCAACATAGAAATTTCATATGAGGTCACACCCGGCGGATCTGATTACGCCAACAAGATGCTGACCCAGATCGCTGCTGGTGATTATCCAGATACCTTTATGGTGCCTGCTTCATGGTTCCAAGAGCTGGCAGCCAAAAATCTGTTCATGCCCATTGATGAGTTGGTAGCTCGCGACAAGATCGACATGTCCAAGTGGATGCTCGATCAATACGAGTGGGCTGGGCTCAACAAAAAGCTATACGGTTTTGTGCGCGGCGCCGCAATTCCAATGGGTCTATACTACAACAAAAAATTGTTCGATGCGGCTGGAGCCAAATATCCGGATAAGAGTTGGACGTGGAAAGAATTAACGGAAGCAGCTAAGCAACTGACCAAGCAGCCCGATCAATGGGGTTTGATCGGATTCGGCAATTACGCGCCGCTTTGGCATAAAGCTGTTGTTTCGAACGGTGGAGGTCTGTTCAATAACGATGAAACTAAATGCTTGCTTAACGAAGAGCCTGCCATCCAGGCATTTCAATGGATGGTCGACCTAGTCAATGTTCATAAGTGCGCTCCCCCCCCCTCGGTAATAAAAGAGAGCGACCGAACAGCATTTATAGCAGGCAAAGCAGCCATGCAGCATTATCATGCCCAGTGGTATTCGTACAAAGAGATGAGCGTTAATTTTTCAGTGCCAGTTTGGCACATTTTGTATCCTGGCGCGGGAAAAGTCGATGTAAACTTTGCCGAATCCCATCCCTGGTGCATCTCACAAAAGACCAAGAACCAGGAACAATCTTGGTTGTGGGTAAAATATATCACGATGGACAAGAAACCGCTTAAGTACCTGACTGACGATTATGTGCCGGGTGCCTATGATGTTCAATCGTTGATGGCTGACTTACCGAAAGAGAAAAGAGATCATTACCAGGTGGTATTTGATGCACAAAAGACCATCCGCCCCAACCGGTTTGGCATCAAGGCTGCCAACCGCGTGCAACAAATTGTCAACGAGCAGATTGACCTCTTATACCTGGGCAAGAAGAGCGTTAAAGACGCAATGAATGATGCAGTTTCGCAAATTAACCCCCTCCTCAAGTAGGTTGTGGCGAACTGGTTTTCTCCGAGCAGGTAAGGTTTCATCATGAGAGACAATAAGACAAAAGCCAAGCTATATTCAGATCAACCTGTGTACGGTGTGGTTGTTCGATTTCCTTCGCCGACTTTGGTAGAGATGTTCGGGTTCCTGGGATTTGATTTTATCATGCTTGACAGCGAGCATGGCTCACTCAACCTGCAAGGAGTCGAAGAATTACTACGAGCTGCCGAATTGAGCGATACGACATCAGTGCTGCGCATTCCTTTTCTCCAAGCCAAAGAAATCTCGCGTGCGCTCGATATCGGTGTACAGGGTATCCAGGTTCCAAATGTCAACACAATTCACGATGCGCGGGCAATCGTTCACGCCGCGAAATTTTCTCCAGAAGGGGAGCGAGGGATGGCATTGGGACGTGGAGCAAATTACGGCATGACCTTCGAATGGGCAGAATATCTTTCCTGGTCAAATAAAAATACCTTGCTTATCGCTCATATTGAATCGCTTGAGGCAGTGAAAAACCTGCCGGAAATTGTAACCTGTGGCGACCTTGATGTGCTGTTTGTCGGACCTGCGGATTTATCACAGTCCATGGGACTGCCAGGTCAGTTGAACCATCCTGAGGTGCTGAGAATGGTTGAAAAAGTTGTCAGTACAATTCGGCAGGCGGGTAAAATTGCCGGTGTTTATGCTTCGAACGCACCGGCAATCAAACGTTTCAAGGACATGGGCTGCCAGTATCTCTTGATCTCAGCGGATAACCTGATTCGACAGGTAGGGCGAGAGTATCTGGCAGCTGTCCGTGCGTAGAGAGTGGCGTGCCTGAATCACCCGATGATTAGAGATAATAACCCAGCAGGGAAGTAATAAAGAAATATCCATCATATTCTCCTTGCCGGGAGTGTGATTCACTTTTGAAGATATACCCCATTTGACAGCAAGGTGTCTTGCAATAGCTTCACATCGAGGTCGCGAAGGCTTATGCCCAGGCGTGTGCACAGCGCTGCCGCCGTCCCTGCTGCTTCGCCTTGGATCATACAGCAGCCTCCGTTACGGGTAGACATGTGTGCCTTGATATTAGAAGTGATCATACGACCTGCCACAAGCAAATTATCGACCGAGGTGGGCAGGATGGCGCGGAACGGAATGCCATACGATCCCCCATTTTTACAGTGGTACTTAGGATTGGGCAGGTCCATGTAGCCGTAACGCCCGATTTCATCGGGAAAACCGCGCTCTTCCACAATATCATCGAGGGTGATGTCGTAGAGGCAGCGAATGGTGCGCGTACGTCTCACACCCACCTCGAACTGAGTCTGGCTGACAAAAGCATTCTCAAAACCAGGAATATATTGCTTCATAAGTGTGACCAAGAAGTTGATCTGCTCGCGTAATTTAAGTTCATTTTCCAGGGCGGTGCGATAATGGAGAATGCCTTTCTTAGGCTGTACACGAGTGCAGTTGATATGCCACACCTCACTGGTACCTCGTGAAATCATGTGCAACATGCGCACTCCTGTTTCTGAAAGATGAGGGGCAATTTCGGGTATCTGCAGAAGGTTAATCGAAAACCCCATAATATCTTTAAGCAGTCGTTGTGCGTCTCCGCGTTCGGTCTCGAACTCAGCCGCAATGGTATGCTGCCTCCAAAAATCGAACAAGCGCGGTACATTCACATTGCTCATTCCCCAGCAGAGCGTGGTTTGCTTGATCTCATCCTGTTCAATCTCCCCTATGAAATCACAACCAGCACGCGCTGCCAGGTCTCCATCGCCGGTACAATCGATAAACTTTCTGCCCAGCACAATACCGCGCCCAGCCTTATTTTCAACCGCCACACCAATAATTCCAGACTCTTCCATGATGGGCGCTGCAAAACAGGTTCGCATCAGCAGGGTGACACCATATTCTTGCATCATGGAGAATAACACGCGCTTTAAAGGCTCAGGCAGCATTAATGCCGGATCAGGTGTCATCTCTTCGCCATTTATTATCTCCATATCACCTGGGCAGCCTCCCTCGTGTACCATGCGCTTGACGATCTCAAAAGCAATCCCGCGCACAAGCTGCTTGCGACCTGCCTCTGGGTGAAGCTTGTAATCGTTTTGCAGCCGGTTGATCACGGGTGCTCCCCAGATAATGGTGCCACCAAGCACACCATATTGTTCGATGCATACTGTCTGGGCTCCGTTTTTTGCAGCTGCCAGAGCGGCTGCCACACCGGCTGTGCCACCACCAACCACGACGACATCGGCTTCTTCATATACATCTGTAAACTTCGCGGGTTCTTGGATAAATCGAGCGCTCATAATTATTCCTACTTCGAAATGGCTCAGTCCAGCAGGATAACTACCTTCTGCACGAGCAAATTCTAATTCAGGCAAGCCGATAGTGAAGCATCTTGGTCTTGTTTGGTTCGATCGTGACAGACAAGCCCTCATTGAGCAGCGCCGCTCCGCTCATCGACGCTTTTTCGCCTGTGTAAGGATCTGTCATCTCGTAGGTTGCATCGGGTTTCAAACCGAACAGCCGTGGCGAGCAAGACTTCTCTTCACCCTCCATGCGGAAGACCATGACAAAACCCTCGTGCGTTTTAGGGTCGTGAAACTGCCATCCATCCCAATCTTCCAGACGACGTGGCTGTTGAAAGAGCCCATAAAAATCTTCCTTTAGCAGGTGCCTCACAGATTTATATACACTGATATGCTTCTTGGCTCGTGCCAACGCCTCGGGAGGCCAGCTCGCAAAATCCTGTGAGAATCGTAATATACCGCCAAACCGACTCTGGTAATACATATCAGGCGACTGCGGTCCTCCCCAGGTGCAGGTGTGGATCACGCGGTGGGTAGGCATAACCGTATTAACGCCAGAAATCTGGGTGCGGATGATGTTATTCTCGAAGTTAAAGTCGCTGCCGTGATGGATGTGGGCGTGCCCAAATGCACCCAGGTCAAAACGGCGCCCGCCTGACGAGCAGTTTTCCAACACCAGGGTGGGGTTCAGACGGCGCAACTCGTCCCACACATGGTAAACCCCTCGGATGTGCTTCATTTGCATGATGCCGCGGTGTTCTGGGCTTTCATGAACTCGCCAGTACGGAGCGGGGTTGATATTGTTGTCCCATTTCAATTTATGGACACCCCATTTTTTGATAAGGTCGCTGAGCAGTTCGATAAAATAATCCTGCACATCTGGACGACCAAAGTCAACTAATCCCATTTCTCTGTTGGGAATATACAACATCCACTCCGGGTGTTCCCGAGCTGTGGTAGTGGATGGATGTGCCTGTTCTGGATCGACCCAAGTGCAATATTTCATACCATATGAGCGCACCAAGTCTGCAAGCGGCTCGATCCCGTTGGGGAAGCGCGCTGGCTCTACAGTAGTCCAATTACCGATGCCATGGGTCATGCCCATAGGCGGTATACAACCGGCATACCAACCCCAGTCGATCTGCATCCACTCAAAGCCCAGGTCAGCGCAGACAGGCACTTGGCGGCGAAAAATGTCATCGGTGATTCGTGCCTCAAATGTGAAAGCGTGGTTCCAGGTTACGGGTGCACCCAAGTCCTGCCCTTGCCAGCGCGGGTACCAATCTCGGATAAAGCGCCGCAAAGCATTCCGCCCGTTGTGAATATCTCCCTGGTAAAAACCCAACATGGCTCGAGGCAATTCAACTATCTCACCAGGGCGGAGAGTCAGGTCCACTTCCTCAATGCCGCCGCGAATCCAAAATACTTCATTGTCGCGCTCAAAGTCGATGTGCCATAAACCAGACCATTCAAGACCGCCAAAGATGCCTCCCTTGCGCGAGCCATCTTCGACGTAGAAAAAGGGCATATTTTTATCCGATGACCGCCCAGTGCCGCCCGAATCGATGCGCAACGGGTGGCGCAACGATCCCATCAGACGGCGCTCGTCGAGTTGGAAAGCCAGTGGCGGGAAAAAGAAGTGCGTGATGCCGCCGCCGATGCTGTGAACCGTCGGATCACCCATGATGTGTACGTCAAACCCCAGGTTAAACGAACGCAGTTCTGTGAGATGTCGTATAGGTGCTTCGCTGTCGTTTCGAAGGGATGCTCCAATCAATACTGCCTGGTGTTTTGGATAGTAGGTGTATGTGACGGTAAGGTCTAGCGCTTTTCCTTTGTTGGCTAGCTGAACAATGCGACGCGGATGTTCGGAGTCGGTGGAGTCAGTGATATCGTTGATGATCGTGAATGTCTCCATAGCAGCATCATTCTTCAAACCCTCGAAGGAGAACGAAATGCCCAATCCCGGCACGATGCTGTCTGCTATAGGTCCCTGCGGTTTGACTGCATAACCTTGAAGGATTTGAATCGGGTAGTCGGTGATGACTTTCGGGCGTTCGACTTGCGAAAAAACTCCCTCCTGAGCTGTGAACCCTTTTACAGTGTCTTTTGTACTCATATTCTTTACTCCTTGAAATTGTTATTTTCTAAAGCGATTAGCGAGTGACTCGCAGATACCTGCACTGTCTCCGTCTGTTCTTCAACCTGGATTAGTTCATCACTCCATACAGTTACAGCTTGGTTAAACTGCCCACAGGTTTAAGCAAGAGTTGGTTAGAACGCGGGGCAATATTTTGTGGTATTTTCTGAGGCTGAAAAGCCATCCAAGAGGGCTTGATGATGTCAGGGCGAAAGTTATAGGTCTACCAGGTGCTTCAGCCATCTACAATTAATAACCCTCGCAGACAGAGCAGATCAGATCAGGTCTGCTATCATCCAGGTGCTCCAGGGAACTGGAAAATAGCAGACCTGCCACTACCTTACCCGTACATTTGTAGCAATGACGGGACTTTGGCATTTGTCTTGACCATGCAATATTTCGCCTGCAGCCATAGGAGATATTTTTAAACTTGGCGGGATAAAACCATTAACATCTGACCGAGAATACATTGATTCCGTTACATGGGTCGTAGACAACCAGGCAAGGAGCATCTTTGGAATGAACAGCCAGCGTTTTAAACAAGCGATCAGCACCGGACATGAAGTCTTCGTTATCCAGGCACAACCCTGGTGAGCTGCCTGATACATAGCCACCGCAAATCCCGCTCTCGATTTTCCGGCCATAGATTTGTGAAATAATATGTTCCGATTCAATCCTCCAATCCAGATTATTTTTCCAGATAAGCCACAACCCCGTCTCGCCCGGCAACACGCACTTCAATTTTTGTTCCCTGCACCAGCGGGGCTGATCCACCCCAAATTACCTGCGCAGATTTGAACGACCCCCAGGCGGTGGATATGGATAGCTGAACCACTCGTTCTTCTTTGACAGGGTTCGTCACCCAAAGATATAAGCCTGCCTTGCCTTGGTGCAGCCGCGCGGTCACCAGGGGGTCGCTGCAGCGCACATGCTGCTCAACCCCTGCCCAGTCAAGCAGACTGGCAAAGAAAGCCTTGTTGCCAACTCCTGGCGCGTGGGCATATCCCCAACCGATGCCTGTTCCGACCAGAAGGGTTTTTCCTTTCTCAAAGGTGTTTTCGACGGCAGCAATGCGCCCATCGGCATAGTACCCAACGGCTCGCCCACCTTGCAGGGTGTAGGTCTGCATGTACGCTCCTCCACCTGCCTTTTGGTTATTGTTGAACTGAACCATTTCGTCCTCCGCCAGGTCTGGTAGGAACTCAACATATTCCTCTTTGGCGCCGAATAAAACATCTAATCCCTGGTTGGGCTGCACCGTTCCAGCGCGCCCTGTCTCATCAAAATAACCAGGACATCCCTCCGATATCAAGGTTCCTCCATTTTTTACCCATTCCATCAACTTATGGGAGACAGATCGTGGAAGGAGAACCGGATAAGGAAGATAGATCGTCTGGTACAAATCGATTTGCTCCAACTTGGCAAAATCAGCCTGGATGTTGTTGTTAAAAAATGCCTGGTACGCCCCTTCAGCCGCCTTGCCGTAGTATTCTGAATTGTTATAAAAGCAGTAACAAAAAAGCTGCGAATCGGGCACCACCAGGATCGCCAGGTCGCCGCGCACCGGGAGTGCCTCCCACATAAGAGCCAGTTCAGGATTATTCGCCCAGCGAGCAATCTTGCTCCACATAGCGGATTTGGGTGTGCGCGAGCCATCCATAGCATAAGCGCCTGCTGTGCCAAACAAAGAGCCGTCGAGAAGTGGTCGCCAACGGTTGCAGTAATGCCCGCGCACACCGCCGCCGAATGCACTCAGGTTCCAAACTCGGATGTCTTGATCAGTCGGGATGCGTCCGTCATCACGTTTCCTTTTTGTTTTTGGCTTACCCATCCATGGAGCCATGTCGCTCGGGGGACGCCACGTAGGACCGGATGGCGCCTCTGCCATCCAGATAGGCTTTCCATCCGCCGCACAGCGTGTCAGGTCGGCACAGATCCAACCTTCCCAGGCTTCATCCGCCGGTCCGTACCCGCCACCACCGTAGCCATAGACCTGCACTGGTTCTGCCCCGCGCCATGCATCGTCGCAGCCCGAGCCCATGCGCGTGAGGGTCATCGAATGCACACCGTGGGCAGTGAGCAGGCATTTTGTGTCTACACTGCGGATGGTATCTATCCGCCACTTGTAGAGGCGAAATACGTTGTCGATTTGAAATCGTTGCCAGTCGAGACTATCGGGATAAGGTCCGGGGCGCAATGGTGGGTTGACGTCTTGCCAATCTGCCATGCTGTAGCGGTGCCAGGCTTCGTTTAGGTTTTTAAGGCTTCCATATTTTTCGCGCAGCCACTGTCTGAACTTTTCTAAGGTTGCCGGGCAGTAACATATTCCGCCGGAGGAAATAGCGTTAGTTTCGTTCCAGATATCATATCCCCCCATCGCTGGATGGTCTTTGTAGTGGGCAGCCAGCGTCTTCAGCCATTTTTCTGCTAGTAGTCTGTAATCTTCATTATCCAGGCACAACCCAGGAAAACCGCCGGTGACAGAGCTATTGCGCATCTGACTTCCCACCCGCGAGCCGTCTTGTCGCTGGTAGCGTGCGTGGATGTACTGGCGAAACGCCCAATCAGGCGCTGAATGGGTGCACTCCGAGATAATCACCTTAAACCCGTGTTTGGCTGCCAGATCGAAATTCCGGTCGTAGTCGGCGAAATCAAAGACACCTGGCTCAATTTCAATCGATCCCCACATCAGCCAATAGCGAAAGGTATTCAGTCCGTCTTCTTCAGCCACCTGGTAATCACGCTCCCAATCTTCACGCGGTGGATTGGACTTGCGAAAATAAACTGCCCCATATGGAAAAAGTGGGAAATCAGGATAATTTATCATTATATCTTCTCCAAATCGATTAATTGTTTTTAACAAAGGCTGTATCGATTGCGACAATCTCAAGGTCAAGAATCGATGGGACAATGACTGTAAGCAAATTTCCATTTACATTGTAAGAAGGTTGCAATCCGCTTCTTAAAAGGTGGACAGCCTCAACCTTGAAATCAGGCGGCAGGCAGAATTGGACAATCTGCTCGCTACTTGGCAACAACTCGCGATATGGCCCGCGCATGGTCATTGGGTTGTTGAGATTAACCATGGTAACAGTAAACGATTTTTCCTGTTGCCATACCGCCAGATCAACCTGCCCAGCCCCAGATACGGTGACAACCGGTTCCTCATTAGTAACCCAACGAACTGCATTAGCCAGGATGCGCCCGTGATCCACATCCAACACCTCCCAGAAGCATCGGTCAATATCCCAAGGGAAATACACTACGCGCCCCTGACCAACCTGGCGCAGGTAAGCCTCGCCGATATCCGTCCGCGATTGGCGAGGATATAACTCTTCCATCGGTAAATCTGGGTAAGGAGGGACTAAAGTGAGGGGTCTTTCGTGAAACCTCACGTTCGGTCTGACAGGCTGCCGGTAAATGCCATAAACAATACGACCAGCATCCTCTAAACCTTGCAGAATGGGATGCACTCCGCCATGCTGATCGCGCTCGAGGTTGAGATATGTGTTTTGCAGCGGACCCTCTAGAGAACCCATCGCATCGACACCGAAAAGCTCCGCCAAACCAAAATTAGCACGCTTCAGCCCCATTTCATCATATAAAGAAGTTTCAAATGTAGCAACAACGCCGCCACCCTGCTGCACAAACTGGTGAATTTGTTGGCACTGACCATCCGATAAAGCCGCGGTGTTAGCGAGGATCAGTGTCTTATACTGAGATAAATGGGCGGGATCGAGATTGTGATCATGCAACATCTCAAACGGAATGCGTGCTTCAACCAACGCCTGGTACATACCCAGGATGTGATCCTCAACCTTTTCATCGGCTCGCTCGCCGCCATAATAACGCCCGGTCTGTTGCGAATAAACCAGTGCAACGCGTGCCAGTGGCTGTATGTTGCGCAGATACGACTCGACCCGGGCATGCCAAGCAAAAAATTCTTCGACGGTTTTGACCCAACGTTTATCAAAAACCATGCCCATGTGCTTGGTATAACGAATAGCCATCCCATGCGCCACTGCCTCAGCTAGCCATATTCGATATTCAGGCTCGCTTTTGGTTGAATCCATCCAGCGATGTTTACCACAGATACCTACATTTGCCCCGGCTAAAGCGGGTTTATATGGTCCCAAAGCAGCGCGAAATTCTTTGGCGTTTTTACCGTTTGACCAGGGGGCAGCCAGACCTCCTCGGGCTTGCCGATCCACCACCAGCAACGGCACATGGCTTCCCAGGCGTTTCATATCCAGATCGCTAGTAGCACCACCGCCAGAATTTGGAATAAAATGAGCGTGCGGTTTTACCTTGTGGATGCCAGCGTTCCAATGATCAATTAATTGAAACAGCCGGTTCTCTCGCCAAAGCATATAGGCACGATACGTGCCATCATGAACATCTTTTGTGCACGGCAATTCCATCCCAGTTTCCGCGCGGAAGTTATACTGACAGTGCTCACAATAGCAGATGGATTGACCGGCCCAACGGTTGCTGAACAGCAAATCAATATCATACCGGCTAAAAATCTCCCGATTAACGGAATCCATAAACTCAAAGTTATACGGTCCGAGTGCACAGGTTACCCAGGCATCGGGATACCGCCAATGCTGCACTTTGTTTCCATTTACATCAGTGAAAATCCAATCGGGGTGGGCATCGCACACGTCTTGGTGCACTGCGTGCGGATCGGTACGGGCGATAACGATCTGCATACCAATTTTGCGGCAGGCAGAAACGCACTCACCAAAAACATCACGCTCACCAATCCATTTTGCCCTGTAGTGCAGAGGAATTTGAGTCGGATAAAAAGCCATGTATCCTCCGGCTGTCCAGGTAACGCCGCCAACTTTTGTGCGCTTGAACAGATCAATCCACCAATCCAGGTCAAAATCCTGGTCGCCCTCGGTCAAAAGGATGGTAGGCAAACGCAGGGGAAAGTTCGACATTGAAAAACGGTTGTCGTTTTGTGTTTTCATTTTGGTTTACTCAAAGAAAAGAGATTGTGCTCCGTCAATCCACAGCTCAGTGCCTGTGATCATATCAGCTTCATCCGAAGCCAGGAAAAGGACGGCTTTGGCAACCTGCTCGGGAGTCGCTTTCTTTCCGCCGGTCAGGAGTATTTTTCCTTGGGGAAACTGAGCGGGAAGCTGGATTTTTTCGCGCGAGCGAATAATTGCGCTTTCATTGATGCGCGAGATGGTTGAGCCGGGACAAATGACATTCACGCGGATATGATGGCGCGCCAACTCGACCGCCATTTTCTTAGCAAAGGCTACCTGAGCTGCCTTACAACAGGCATAGGCAGTAGTGCCTGGTCCGGTGAAGGTACGTGTGCCTTGGATGGAAGAAGTGATGACTATCGATCCTCCTTGTCGCTTGAGGTGGGGTACCGCATAACGGAACGTGAGGAACAGTCCACGCAGGTTGACGGCGATGGTTCTGTCCCACTCTTCTGGTTCAATTTCATCGATCGGTGCCAAAACCCCATTAATTCCAGCATTGGCAAACACAATATCGAGCCGATTCCGGGTAGAAACGAGCTTTTCGACCGCTTCCTGAACCTGGTCAGCTTGTGAAATATCTGCCACAAGAGAGATCGCGTGCCCGCCCGCGGCCCGAATCTCGGCTGCCACTGCGTTGGCAGAGGATTCATTCCAATCAAGAACCCCCACAAAAGCGCCTTCAATTGCAAACATACGAGACGCCGCATAACCGATACCAGAACCCCCTCCTGTAACGAGGACGACCTTATCAGGAAATCGTTGGGTCATCGCGTTATTAAAACCTCATACCAGGTGGTGGTTGGCACTCCGGTCAGGCGCAGTGTCCAACCATGTTCACACTCAACTACCTGCTGAGCCTCGCCCAATGGCTTTCCGCAGCCATCGAGCGGTTGCAGCGACACGGATTTCACCCCTTCCAGACCTTTCAGAGTTATCGTCGCTTGTACAGGCTCAATGCAGGTGGGTGCGCTGCCTACGCTGCCGTACACTGAGCTCCGGTCTTCGTTCCAGCGCATACCGGTGTTGGCTACCCGCGACACTGCTACCAGCAACAATCGCCTGGTTCGCGATATAGGTGCATCGTCGAGGCTGGCTGCCTGAATAGCGGCAAAGGGTGTATCAAGGGTTATCGCTAAATTGGTGGTGGAACGTGATCCGGAGCGCATAATCACTCCCTGGTGGCGCGGAGCATCTATTAAAACACGCCCATCCCCGGGGGTATCTTCCCAGATTAACTCGCCTGTGTCGCTTGTGATACGACCTTCCGGCAGGCTGACCTCTCCTTCTGCTGGCAATACAGCCGCGGCGTGAAAATTTGACAGGGCAATTCGGTGTACCAGAGAGACGCGTTGTGACAGATAGGGAAGCCAGTAAAGATGGCTATTGTCTTCAGCTTTGATGCGCAGGCTGTCGAGTCCCCAGTCATACGGAAGCGTGCGTTCGATTAATTGCCTGGCAGACTGTATGTCACCGCGCAGGAACATCAGGCTACCAATCGCCATCTGGCTCATGCGCACAGGGTCGGTGCTGATACGCAGGTGATGTTTGATCGCTTGCTCTTGCCAGATCTCGTTCCAACCAAAATGCCCCCCGGTGTAGGAATGCCAGAAGAATCCATCCCAATCCTGAAGGAGGGCATAAGCAGCACAGAGCGGAATACACTCCGCCATAAAATCGTTAGGAAATGATTCGTTAATTTCGGAAACAATATAGGGCTTGTTCTTGATGATTGAGCGCGAAAGGATGGCAGGTAAAGAGGAATCAGGATTGTCAACCTGAGCCTTGTGAGAGGTTGTCAAGGGATGCTGCCAGGGCGCGTCCCAATAGGCATGACCGTCCACAACATCCATTTTTGCGTAGGTTTCCAGGGCTGGCAGAGCGCTCCAACTGTGATCCCAATCAGATGTCGGCACAATCAACTGCTTGACACCCACCTCGCCACGTAAAAATGTGGTCATATCCTGGAAAAATGATTGCTCAATCTCGACATAAAAACGCGCTTCATCACGAAACCTACCAACTGAGGCTGAAGAAAATCCATCTGGCGGCAGGCGGCGCACTGTCTTCGCCGCCGCGTCTTCATAGGGGCGCAGGTCGCCGTTCCAGGCATCAGAAATTGCGCTGCGATCAGCGTAACGACGGGCAAGCCAGGTATTCCAACGCAGGTCAAGATCACGCGCATATGATGGCGGGATGTCACGCCAGGTCTGGTCGGGGTAGGTCTTGCGTCCCTGCAAGTTACCGCGCAGCCAGGAGGCGATCAGGCTGTTCTCATTGAGAATTTCGATCATGGCAACCGCGGGTTCATCAGCGTAACGATTGCCTGTGAAGGGATTCACATGGTTCAGCAAATTCCTGGCGTATTCTTTTTGAAGGAAGATAATTCGGTCGTCAAAATACGTAATTCCTTTAGAATAACCCAGCAGTTCGGGGTCCTTGACGCCGTCTCCTAGAGAGAAACGCCGGGTAACATTGAGGTTAAAGTCGATATAGATGCCATTTTCTTTGCAACATGCTACGAACCAATCTAACCGCGCCATGGCTTCTGGATCGAATTCTCGAGTTGAGTCGAGACCGGGATGAGCATAACGACCAGGCGGGGTGTTACCAGGTCCCGACTTGCCAGAATTGTAGCGCTTAAGGATGCCACTAGGCCAACGGTGGTCGAGGTGATGTAAGCGCAGGCAGTTAATACCGAATTTTGCCATGCGCCGGGCAATCACCCCAGCAATTTCCATTGGAGGAACCCATGCAGAAAAAACCTGCCCAACACCCCAGAAACGCCAGCGCTTGCCATCTCCCGAAGCCAGGTGCCCGTCTTTTATATGAATAAATCCTGTTGCACCTGCTGGCTTGTGTAAAAGATGCGACATGTCGGTGACGCTGTCAGATATGTCATCCCAGGGTAAAACAAAAGCATACCAATGCTCCTGTTCTTGTTTCCCTTTCATATTACTAGATGGGTCTGTAATCATAAGTAAATTCCTTCAAGTCTGGTAGGATAGATATTCTTTAGACAATGGTCATTCTCACACAGTCTTACGAGTTGATAACCAAATTTTCCAGGCTGCTAAGTGCTCCGCGCAGTGATAATTGCTCTGCCAGGTGGCAAGCGACAAAATGACCTCCGCCGATATCTCGCAAGGGCGGTGTTTCGTGGCTGCAAATGGATTGAGTGTACTGACAACGCGGATGGAAGAAGCAACCGCTGGGCGGATTGGCAGGATCAGCCACATCTCCTTTAAGTAAAATGCGTTTTCCGCGTTCGCGGCGGCGCGGGTCTGGTTTGGGTACTGCCGAGAGCAATGCTTCTGTGTATGGGTGGCGAGGGGTCTGATAGAGCTTTTTTGTCTGAGCCAGTTCGACCAACCGACCGACATACATTACTGCCACGCGGTTTGCCAGGTAATCAACAACGCTGAGATCGTGCGAGATAAACAGGAAGGTTAACCCAAATTCTGCCTGTAAATCTTTCAGTAGATTTAGAATTTGTGCCTGCACCGATACATCCAGAGCAGAAACAGCCTCATCACATATAAGCAGGCGAGGATTCAATGCCAGAGCACGGGCAATCCCAATGCGCTGGCGCTGCCCACCACTGAATGCATGCGGATATCGGCGCATGTATTCAGGTCTCAGTCCAACTTGTTTGAGCAGAATCGCCACTCGGTCTTCGAGCTCGCGCCCCTTAGCAATACCTTGCACTTCCAGAGGTGCACCAACCAGACGCAACACGGTCATTCGAGGATTCAATGAGGAATATGGGTCCTGAAAGATCATGCGGATCTGGCGGCGGTACGGTTTTAATTCTTTTTTCTGCATTGTTGCCAAGTTGACAGTCTGCTCATTATCATCTCTAAAGAGAATCTCTCCGCCGGTTGGGTCGTAGGCACGGGCGATACAACGCCCCACGGTAGTTTTACCACAGCCACTTTCCCCTACCAATCCGAGTGTTTCGCCCTGGCAGATATTGAGCGAAACATCATCCACTGCCTTCAGCATACCCACCGGGCGTTGCCAAAAGCCCTTGAGTACCGGGAAATACATCTTGAGATGATTAATCTCAAGCAGATTTATCGATTGAGACACAGCTTGTCGCATCATAAGGCTCTCATGGTGAAAAGTGGCAGCGAACCGCGCGGCCATCGGCTAATTCTTTGAAGGCGGGCATTTCCCTGTCGCAAATTCCGCGCTGCCGGATGGGACAACGGGGATGAAACGGACAACCCAGCGGACGATTATACGGGTCAGGCACTGCTCCGCGGATAGGGTTAAGACGCTCTTGGTCTCCAACGCCAATTTTGGGAATTGATGCCAGTAACGAGCTCGTGTATGGGTGCAGCGGGTCATAGAAAAGCGCATCTACAGGTGCCCGCTCGACTACAAGCCCCAGGTACATCACCACCACCTCATCGCACATCTCGGCAATTACGCCCAGGTTGTGGGTAATGAGCATGATCGCCATGCCCATGTCGGTCTGGAGCGACTGCATCAAATCCAGGATCTGAGCCTGGGTGGTGACATCCAGGGCAGTGGTCGGCTCATCAGCGATCAACAAATTTGGATTGCACGAGAGCGCCATGGCGATCATTACGCGCTGGCGCATGCCGCCGCTCATTTGAAACTGGTAATCATCCACGCGATGTTTAGCATTGGGAATGCCCACCTTCTGCAGCATATCGATTGCTCGTTCGCGCGCTTCTTTCTTTGTTAGGGGCGTGTGCAGGCGAATCATTTCGATGATTTGAAAACCAATGGTGTGCATCGAGCTGAGCGATGTCATTGGCTCCTGAAAAATCATAGCAATCTCCGCACCACGAATGGCGCGAATTTCTTTCCCGCGAGGATTCAGCGCCGCCAGGTCAGTCACATTCTGGTTCCCGGAGGGGGATATAGCGCCATAATGGAGAACCTTGCCACCAACAATCCGACCCGGCTCTTCGACAATCTGAAGGATCGAATAAGCCATGACGCTTTTTCCGCAACCGCTTTCTCCGACGACCCCAATTGTTTTCCCACGCGGTAAACGGAGATCAACGCCATCCACTGCCTTTACCGTCCCCTGGCGCAAGAAAAAGTATGTCTTCAAATCTTGGATTTCAAGCAATAAATCGTTGGTCATTCGCTGTAATCTTATCCTCTTACGTAAGGGTCTGCTGCGTCGCGCAAGCCGTCGCCAAGAAAGTTTAGTGCAACCACAGCCAGCATGACAGCCAGTGCCGGTATCATCAACCAGGGTGCGCGTGCAACAGAGTATACGTTCTGGGTTTCTTGAAGCAGGACTCCCCAGCTTACCACAGGCGGGCGCAGCCCGAGTCCTAAAAAGCTAAGGGCAGTCTCGGATATGATCATGCCGGGAATGGACAATGTCACCGAGGCAATTATGTGACTGAGAAATGAGGGTACCATGTGCTCCCAGATAATCCGCATCTCGCTAGTGCCGTCGAGCCGGGCCGCCATGACAAAATCTTCTTTGCGAAGAGAAAGAAAGCGTCCGCGCACAACACGCGCCAGACCAGTCCAACCGATCAACGACAGGATAATGGTGATACCAAAGTAGATGCGCAGCGGAGACCAGTCGGGGGGCAGGGCAGCCGCCAGTCCTAGCCAGAGCGGGATAGTGGGAATAGAGCGTAGAAATTCAATGATTCGTTGGATCAGAGAATCCACCCAACCGCCATATAGACCAGACACTCCTCCCATTAAAATTCCAAGAAAGAGGCTTAGTGCCACACCAACCAAGCCAATAGACATGGAAATGCGCGTGCCGTGAATCAGGCGGCTGAACACATCGCGCCCCATGCGGTCTGCTCCCATAAGGAAAATGATCTCATTTGGGTCTCTTGGTCCGATCAAATGAATATCTCCGGGGAACCACCCAAAGAGTTTGTACGGATCGCCCTTTACCATGAAGCGGATAGGGATAATTTTTTCGGTGTCAACGGCATAAGTGCGCTTTTGGGCTTGCAGATCGATGACCATTTTATGAGCATAGACGTAAAGGTCGGGGCGCCAGCCTTCGGGTGTTTGTCGAAAAAATTGAAGGCTTTGAGGGGGGGCATACGCATACCCTGCTCGATACTTGTCCGCCGCGTACGGTGCAATAAATTCACTAAAGAGTGCGATGAGATAAAGAATGATGACTACAATAGCGCTTATCATCGCAGGCTTATGCTGTCTAAATTTCCACCAAGTCAACTGCCACTGCGAAGCAACAAAAACTTTCGCCTCTGCCTCCACAGCTTCTTCCTGGTCTGGTGGGAGATTTATTGGTAGATTTGATGGATTAATTGTCATTGTGTATTGGTGTATGAATCATTTCGCCAGGTCGGATTTTCGTTAATGGAAGCGGATACGTGGATCCAACCAGGCTAGAAGAATATCAGAAAGCAAAGTGCCGATGAGGGTCAACACACTGAGCAGCATGATCAGAGTCGCTGCTAAAAACAAATCTTGCGACATCAGCGCGCGCAATAGTAGCGGTCCGACCATTTGCAAGTTCAACACAATAGCAATGATGGTAGCGCCAGAGACAAGACCAGGCAAGCTCCAGCCGACGGTGCTGATAAAAGGGTTGAGCGCCGCGCGAACCGGGTAGCGCAACAAGAGAGTCAACTCGGGAAGCCCCTTGGAACGAGCTGTGATGACATAGGGTTTATGCAACTCATCCAGAAGGTTTGCTCGCATAGTGCGAATCAGACCGGCGGTACCACTCAAGCCCAGGATAATTACAGGAATCCATAAATGCTGCAGCAGGTCCAGCACTTTGGCGAAGCTCCAGGGTGCATTAACATAATCAGCAGAGAACAAACCGCCAACACTGAGGTTGAATTGCATAAAAGCAAAGACCATCAAAACAAGAGCCAGCAGAAAGTCAGGCACAGCAATTCCAACAAAAACAATGAATGTGGCGATATAGTCGCCCACTGAATATTTGCGTACGGCAGAATAGATGCCCAGCGGGAAAGCAATTACCCAGTGCATGATCAGGGCAAATAATGAGAAAATAACAGTAAGCGCTAACCGACCCCAGATAATGTTGGTAACTTTGTCTTTCCACTCAAAAGAACGACCGAAATCCCCTTGCAAAACGCGTCCCATCCACTTGATGTATTGTATATATACCGGCTGATCCAATCCATAAGCTAACCTTAATGATTGGATCTCAGCCTCGTCAACCAGCTCGCCTGACGACGCAAGAGTCGCAACATAGCTCGATATGTAGTCGCCTGGCGGAAGTTGGATGATGATGAAACTTACAATGGATATAGCCAGCAAACTCGGAATCATGAGCATGACACGGCGCAGAATATACTGTATCACTTGGCTACCTCAGCAATTATAAACACTGTACCTGTTTCTCTCTTCCAGTCGCTCCGGCTGGAAGAGAGAAGGTGGAGGAATAATTTTAGATTGGATCTTTAAAGCACTGTTCAACCCAAATATTACCCGGGGCATTAAACCCACGCCCATCCATGATTTTATCGGGCACGTTGTGGAAATTATTCTTTACAATGTTTAAGGAGGGCAGTGTCTGCTGTGCGAGCCCCCAGCAGGGGAATTGCTCAGCAGTTATATCGAGATACTTCTTAACATATTCGACATGCTTTTCAGTATCTGAAGAAGTCATAAGTTCAGCCAGGATATCATACTGCTTCTTGCACCAGTCAGGCGGCTCAATGCCTTTTGGATCTTTCAAATACCACTGAGCCCAGGCAACTCCCCACAGGGCTTCGGTTGTCGTTGCCATGTACCAGCGCAGTTCTGAGATGGGATCAAGACCGCCACCGCCGGTCCAAATGGCAGCTTCATGCTGATTGGCGGCTTTGCGCTCGTAGAACAGGGTGCGCTCTTGGGGTTTTGCCACCATGTTGATCTTGAGATCTTTTTGCCACATCTGGCAGAACATTGTCAGATAATCAATCTGGCTTTGGTTGCCGGCGTTGCATTCCCAGGTAATGGTCAGTCTCTTGCCATCGGGTTGTAAGCGCCAGCCTTCCGCGTCACGCTTATCGAGACCTAGCTTGTCCAGCATCTCGTTTGCTTTCTTGGGATCGTATTCCGTGTACTGAGTATACAGCTTTTCGTGATACCACTGAGTATCAGGGCGAGGGGCTGGCTGGCAAATATTCCCTTGACCCAAATTGAGGACGGTGAGGATCTCTTTGCGGTTTAGTCCGATTGATAAGGCGATTCGAAAATCTTTGGTGTTGAAGAGCTTTTGCTTGTAGGCGTCTGCATTATAGCAAAGGTTGAGATTCATGGGAAACATGTTGTTCGAGTCGGAAATCGTCTCGTAATACCGGAACCCAACCTTTTTTGCGGCTTCGTCAAATAGCTCTTTATTGTTGCTGCCCGGACCACCGCGGCGGCTGTAGAAATCGCATTCCCCCGCCAGAGTCTTGAGGATGTGGGTCTCATTATCGGTAATCACTTGCATGCGGATCTTGTCGATGTAGGGCAACTGGTTGCCTTCGGGGTCCACCTTGCAGTAATATGGATTGCGTTCAAAATTGACTATTGACGCTTTGGCACCTACAGGGTCAATGCAGCGCCAGGCACGCGTAGTGGGTTTCTCAGGGAACCAATAATCACCCTCCGGGGCAGCCTGCGCCTGAAACATCTTGACCCAGGACTCATAGCCTCTTGTTTTCGCCAGGCTATCGGCATCAGGGTTGTACTTTTTGTGGAACTGTTTCAGGTAGTGTTTAGGGGTCAGTGTGACCGCTGGCCATCCTGTGACGCCAGAAGCTTCGACGATTGAATAGCCATACGGTGCGCCGAAATTGAACTTTACCGTGTAATCATCTACTTTCGTAACAACAGTCAGCTTGCCTTTAAAGTTAAATTGAGCAGGAGTTGCCGGGGAAATGTCTTTGTTTGTCAGCACGTCTTCATACCAGAACATGATATCATCAGCGGTAAACGGCTGTCCATCTGACCATTTCATGCCCTTGCGCAGCTTAAAGGTAGCTTCTGAGTTATCGGCATTGTATTGGCACGATTCCACCATATTGGGTACGATGGTTTTCCAATCGCGGGTGTAGCGCATGATATAGTCGTGACCAAACGTGCGCGCCATGGTGGTCGTGTCGATACCAGCCTCGAGCAGCTGGTTCCAAGTGCCACCATACTTACCGATTTTTTGAACAACGGTGACTACACGTGGGTTATCGGGCAAGCGCTGATCAAGTGCTGGGAGTTTGCCAGCTTTTACTAAGTCCGCCAGCATGGGTGCTTCTTTATACTTTGATACTTTGGGGGCAGCGGTGGGTGCGGTTGTGACTGCTGGGGCAGTAGTAGGCTGCAAAGGAGCTTTGGTGGGGGTTGGTCCAGCCTGGGGTGTGCAGGCGCCAAACGCAACGGCGGCAATGCCAATACCGGCTGCCCTTAAAAACTGACGGCGAGATATTTCTTGCTTAGACATGGAAACCTCCTCTTATTTCATTAGAATCTATTCGGCAGATCTTTCGTAAGAATGCTATCTTTACCTTTCGATCACCCGGTTATGTTTACAACGAAATGGGCTAGTTGCGTGTACTAATCACAACGGGCATCATGCTATCTGTTATATGTTAATTGTTAACAATTATAGTTATATTAACATAAACAAAAACCTTTGTCAAGGCTTAAATCTGAAGTTCAGACATGAGTTCGGACAGGGTGTTGAACGAGGGTGAGAAAAGCTGCAAAAACATCATTCACGATGGAAAGGCGCTCAGCTTTCGGGAG